>PDWI01008149.1_pt1 | contig 12432 bp, 11 predicted proteins | sample 1430891 | NCBI WGS metagenome assembly PDWI01 (sample SAMN01162508, study PRJNA174530) | Oral metagenome, whole genome shotgun sequencing project. | biome: Marine environment; feature: Marine mammal; material: Swab sample of the gingival sulcus; isolation source: swab sample of gingival sulcus...
AGAAAAATACTAGGGTATAGAACCCCTTACGAAGTTTATTACAATATACATCTAACATATCTTTCTTAGTGGTACCTTTTGGTTGATTTTTAACCTTTGCCTCTTTTCTCTTGCAATTTTCTTTCATATCCGTATTATTATCCGGCGCGAAGATTTTTTAGTTGAAAACTAAAGTATACAGATGATGAAGTTTATTTATGATAGTATTGATACTGTCAAATCGCTCAAACACCCTACGAAAAAGGATTATATCGATCTTACGATCGCTATTTTTGTACTAGTGGTACTTGCAGGAGCACTTTTTGTACTTGCTGATACGCTTTTTAGTTGAGGGTATAATCTTCTTTTTGAATTATTAAAATAAAAAATTTAATTTTGTAAATATAAGACATAATTATGCAAAATAATCCTGGAGATTTGAAAAAACAAATTGAAGATAATGAACTGAGATGGTATGCAATTAGCGTAGTGTCTGGGCAAGAAGAGTTAGTTATCCAAAATTTGAAAGAAAGAATCCAAAAACAAAAACTTATTGAAGATGTGGTAGACTATATTTCACCTATGATTAGCGAAACTTCGCTAAAAAAAGGAGAAAAAGTGGTGAAACACAAAAAGATCTATCCTGGATATGTCTTTATTCATTCCAAAATGAATGATAAGATCCGATATATTGTGAGAAACACTCCATGAGTGAGATTGATTGTAGGAGCAGACACTCGTCCTATTCCTGTAACTGACCAAGAATATCAGACAATTATGGATCAGATCAAAAAATCTGAAGAAAGGTCTGAACTTACGATCCCATATAAAGTTGGAGATTTGGTTATTCTTCGTGAGGGGGATTTCAAGTCAATGCAAGGAGTGATCAGAGAACTTGATTTTGAAAAAGGAACCGTTGTTGTAAATATTGAGATGCTGGGAAGACAGACGCCTGTCGTGATCTCTGCAGACAAAATTGATTTGGTGAGCTAGTTTTACTTCTCTAACAGAGCTGATGATTGATATTGTAGAGAAAGAAAACAAGATTGTAAGACTATCAATTATGGTGTTATGCTTTGCGTTGATATTCGTTTATTTGATATGGTTTTATGTGAAATGAGATGAATTGGAGATTATTAACACAGAATTAGAAACGATACAGAAAAAATCATGATCAGAACCAGAACATAGTCAAAAAAATATTTCCATATCAACAGGAGAACGAAAAACAAAAACGGTGGAAACTATCGTACAAGCAAAAAAAGAGAAAACACCAGAAAAAAAAGTGAATATAACAGTAAAACAGCATACACCACAGAAAGAAAAGACGAATGTTCCACTTCAAAATACAGTGTCAAAGCCTGAATCGAAGTGTCCAGCAGATAAACAAGAGGTAGACAAGCAGGAATTTGTTCCTTCAACGATTAATGATAAAATGATATTGTCAGGAACTATTCTTGTTGAAAGTAGTATTGATGTTGCTGAGGTACTAGGTATTAAATACAAATATGCTTTGAAAGATGCAAAAGGTATCGAATATCTCTATCTCGGGAAAGGGTTAAATAACGATTTCGTTGCGATAATCAATCAGTATGACTGAACTTTGCATCGTATCGACACCGAATATGAAATAAAAAAACATGAATTGTTTGGAGAGAGAGTATTGTTTCTCAATCTCCCTGGATATCATAAAAAAGTAGTGCTTATGATTGTGAAATATAATGATCAGTATTGGCTTCTAAGTATTGATTATGCTATCTATCACAAATCTAAGAAATATTTAAAAGATTTATTTAATTGATTACATTAAGAAAATGGCGAAAAAATTACAAAAAACATTGAATCTAGAAATTGTTGCAGGGAAAGCGCAACCAGCTCCTCCACTTGGGCCTATGCTTGGTGCTAATGGAGTAAATATTGGACAATTTACCAAAGAGTTTAACGAAAAGACTGCTGATTTTATGAAACAATTCGGTGGTGCTGATGTGAGAATCAAATGTACCCTCAAAATCTATAATGACAGAAGTTTTGATATAGAAATTGGAGCTCCTGTATCTACAGGGTTGATTTTATGGAAACTTGGACAGAAAAAAGGGTCAGGGGAACCAAACAAAACAAAGGTTGGAACATTGACAAGAAAAGATTTGGAAGAAATCTATGAAATCAAAAAAGACGATATGAATGCTCATACCGTAGAAGAAGGGGTAAAAATTCTTGCTGGTACTTGTAAAAATATGGGTATCGAGGTGAAGTAGTGAAATCATTTTATTTCTCTAATATAATACTGTTATGAAAATATTTCTTCAGTGAAGTTATAAATTCGTAAAGGAGTATATGGAGGTTGCTCAAAAATTGGAAAAATTATGACATACTGTCATTGTTCCTGAACAGGCACAAGCTTACTTAAACTGAGAAATTACAGGAAATGATTGGACAAAGAAAGATCCCGTTGCTCTGAAAAAAATATGGTTAGCATCTTGTGATAAGATTAAAGACGCTGACTGTGTATTAGTTACTAACTATTCCAAAGGAGATATTGATGGTTACATAGGAAATGCAACATTTATGAAAATGAGTATTGCGTTCTATCTGAGAAAACCTATTTATCTTCTCAATACTTTGCCTGCTAATGAAGTATTGAAATCTGTGGAAGAAATATCAGTAATGCAACCTATCGTTATTGATGGAAATTTGGAAAAAATCAATTAGAACATTATAGAGAAAATAAAGAAACTATTTGAGGAACTCAAATATATAATCGGGAGAGCTGTGCTCGTTAGAACCGTTTTTAATTATTATTGTATATAGAAAATGAAACAAGGAAAAAAACACTTGGAATCAAGTAAATTAGTTGATGCTATGAAATTGTATACTACTGCTGACGCAGTGGAATTGTTGAAAAAAGTATCCTATGCTAAATTTGACGCTACCGTAGAAATTGCAGTGAAAACTAATGCAAACCCAAGATTTAATGATCAAATGATCAGATCTACAACCATCCTTCCTCACGGAACAGGAAAGACTAAAAGAGTTGCAGTATATGTTGCAGCTGACAAATTAGAGGAAGCAAAAGCTTCTGGAGCTGATGTATTTGGAAACGAAGATTTGTTGAACAACATCAAAGCTGGAAAATTTGATTTTGATGTATTGGTAACGACTCCTGATGCAATTAGAGAATTGGCTCCTGTTGCGAAAACACTTGGACCAAAAGGATTGATGCCTTCTCCAAAAGCTGGAACGGTAACTACTAATCTTTCTCAGACGGTTGAAGAAATCAAAAAAGGTAAAGTAGAGTTCAGACTAGATAAAACTGGAAACATCCATGCTGCTATGGGGAAATTATCATTTGATGATGCAAAATTGAAAGATAATATTGAATCATTTATCAAAGCCATTTTGGACAACAGACCAAGTGGAGTAAAAGGAAAACTTATTAAAAAAATAGTTCTTTCTTCTACTATGAGTCCTGGTATTCAACTTGAAACTATGGAATAGTTGAGATAACTAAAAAGAGCTAAAAAATTTAAATACATGAAAAAACCTCTCCGTATGGAGAGATTTTTTTACAGTAGAATTTCTTTCTCATATATTTGTTCATATTTTACTTGTACTTTTTAATTATAAACCTTTCTTCCTATACTCACTACTATTATGTGTCTTTGCTCAGAGTCCATCTCTAATTTCTATATTATAATCTTTGCATACTTGTACTTCTGGAATATTATCAGCAAAGCGATCTCCTCATTTTCAGAAGATAATTTGCGTTTCTGGTCAATATTTCTCTCTAATTTGTTTACTTACTGCTTTGATACTCTCAGATACCGATCCATCTTGATCCACAGCAAGAAAAACTTCATCAACATATCTAATCGCAGCAACCACTTGCATTCTAAATTGTTCATCTTGGAAAACACCTTGTTTTCAGGTTTTTGCTTTCGCTTGCTTATCACTGTTTACAATTACCCATAGTTCATCTCACAATGCTTTGCAGAGTTGTAGACATTCAATATGTCAGGGGTGAATAGGGTTGAAATATCAGGAAGTAATGACAACGGTTTTCATAATTAATTAACTACTGATAAAGTGTTGTTCATATAAGTTCGTCAAGAGATAATCAAGGAGTAGCATGATAAAGATATTTTTTATCTTTACTTTTCAGTTCTGCCTTTATACGATCGGTATTGGTAATATCTCCTGGGAAATGAATATAATTACACGGACAGGTAGTACATGCAGGTTGAGTAATAATTGGTTTTTTATTTTCTTCTAATATTTCAGGACATCCATCCCAATCTCTTTGTTTATTATAATTTTCTGGTAATTGAGGACAGGCATCAACGTTATTTTTGATACCATCTCAATCCCAATCATCATCTTGCTGGATTGGAAGTTCATTTACGGTATCATCACAACTATCTCCTTTTCCATCTTGGTCAGTATCTTCCTGCCCAGGATTAGAAACCAAGAAACAGTTGTCTAAAGCTCAAGGATAATGAAATGATTCTTTCAATGCGTCTTGGTCAATCATTTCTGGAGTATATACACAGTTTGGTGCTTCACGCATCAGAATATGCAAAGGATTTGGGACTCCATCTCCGTCAATATCAGTATCACATATATCAGGAACCCCATCGTTATCAAGATCACAACGGAACGAATCAAGCGTATTTTTTTTCAAAGCTTGGACACAAACATCTTCACCATTTACCCAAAAAGTAGAATGTGCTTTTAACTGTATATTTCATGGAATGGTTGCCTCAGAAAAAGGAAGATATTTCCCAGCGCTATAAGTATCTTGGATATAATTTGGTACTTGAGGAAGTTTTTTATTCCAATTCCCATTATCTACAACTGAACCAATAGCTTTCTGTCTTGCATGTTGTTTATAAAAAATGGTTACGGTATCTCCGACATTCCAAAAAAGTCTTCTCAGATACTGATAAAGATAATAGCTTGAAAATGCTTGAGGATCGATAACGTATATTGTCAACGCTGTTGAAATCTTTTTCCCATTATACAAAGTAATCGTTTGATGCACGACATGTGGTCATGGAATGGTATAGGTATGAGGGGTAATCAGGGTACGATTTCTCTCTTTGTTTCCATCTCAGAAATCCCAAACAATATCTCTAATATCATCATGGCTACATCACTGTATTCTTGTAGTGAACGTTACTTTCTGATGCTGTTGAGGAGTCAAGTTATTCGCTGAAAGATTTGCTCATACCGTTTCATCTCCGATACCAATAAGCATACTCGCTACTGCAACAGGAAGTGATGCTAGACGTGCAGTCGTGGTAATTTGATGTTCTCAAGGTTCGTCAAAACAATATTTTATCACCTTTGTTGATGCAGGATATTCTATCGTTTCTCCAGCAAAATCTACTGCAAAGGTTTGGATAGTACCAGCTCTTTTGGGTACAAAAGTAACACAAGAACTATCATATATCAATCTAGGGGTAACGGTTTGTAAACCGACCTGTATATCTGGATTTTGACCCACTACGAGAGTGGTGGAAGCTGTTGCTGTATCAGTTGCATTAGCAACATGAAGATTTACCGTATATACTCATGGGTTTTCAAAGGTATGCGTAACGGTTTCTCCTTCTCATTTCTCTCCATCTCCAAAATCCCATGTTATCGTATCTCGTTCTCATTCTACTTTAGCATGTAGACTGGTATCCATAGGAGCATACTTACCAATTTCTTTGACAAGAATCGTTGCTCAGAGATGATGCTCTGATGGCTTACACGTCTGTGTTGTAGAGGAGTCACTTGTAAAAATACACGTATCTAACACAAGGGTATCCGTTCATCTTACAACAATATTTTCTGTATCTGTAGCAGTGATATTACCATTACTTACCTTGACTGTAACGGTATACACTCATGGGTTTTCAAAGGTATGGTTAACGGTTTCCCCTTCTCATTTCTCTCCATCTCCAAAATCCCATGTTACGGTTTTCCACTCTCCTGTAATCTGTGCATGGAGGTCTGTTGTCAGTGGTGCTAGGGTATGATTCTTTGTGTTTTCTATCGCTACCCCTAATGTAGGTACCACATGAACAACAATATTTTCTGTATCTGTAGCAGTAATATTACCATTACGTACTTTGACTGTAACGGTATACACTCATGGGTTTTCAAAGGTATGCGTAACGGTTTCTCCTTCTCATTTCTCTCCATCTCCAAAATCCCATGTTACGGTTTTCCACTCTCCTGTAATTTGTGCATGGAGGTCTGTTGTCAGTGGTGCTAGGGTATGATTCTTTGTGTTTTCTATCGCTACCCCTAAATAATCTGGTGAGGTAAGCTTTGTAATATCAATATTTCCACCATCATCCACAACAGCAATAAGATTTTTTTGTCCATCTCCATCGATATCATCATCACAGACATCACCGATACCGTCAGCATCTAAGTCCCTCTGATGAGGATTAAAATGATTCGGACAATTATCATCAGCATTGGTAATAGTATCTTTGTCGTAATCCATATCAAAACTACATTGGGTTACCTTGGTTACTTCATATATACTACGCAAAATTTCTTTTCCAGAAACAGGGGCAAAGAGGCGAGCTTTGCTTATTCATGCAGTTGATATAATACCATTTTTCAATAAAATATTCATCTGAGAAACTGGCCAAAATCATTGAGGAATATCGTGTATAGGAGAAAACTTACATGCAGAAAGATTAAAAAGACAATACTTTGCGTATGTTTGTAACTCTTTTGCCTCAGTTAATTTTTTCTGCTGATGTGTTTTGTTTTTTTGGATAATCATGTGGTCTTTCTGATCCAGATACAGATAGGCATAAGCATCTTTATCCAAATTAGCATACCATGTAAATATTTGTTTCCAGTTTACAACATAATTTTTGTAAATATACGTATCTAGAACATTGAGCATAACTTGATAAAATTCTGCTCTATTTACATTTCTAAATCCACAAAATCTTGATGAGCAAATAGGACTAATCATACGAGAATACCCCTGCATGTGTTCTTGTTCAGCAACATAAGCGACACAGTAAAAATAATTGGTTCATAAAAACTGTGTCATTGGTGCAGTGATATCAGAAAAGTTTTTATCTGGAGATACTACAAAAGTCTGCCGATACTCTGGGGTGTATGTTGATATAAATGAAATATCAGGATTAATACAATTTTTACATTCACTTGCATTTAATAGTCTTGTAAGTTCATAACGAGAAATACTTTCTTTTTGTTGGATTTCGGTAGTATTTATGCCACTTTGTTTCAGATTTTTCAAGAAGTCTTGATAGGTCATTTCTGCACTACAAAAGCCCAAAAAGACCATAATTATCATAAGAAAAAAAGAAAGTTTTTTCATTTTTACCGTGAAAAGTAAAAGTATATCTTGTTCATAGTACATATCTCGTATGCTTTTTCAAGAGGTTAAGCAAAAAAAATTTTCATTTGTATTTCAATAATAATTCCTTATACTGTGGGTATGCAAGATGTTTTCTTATTTAGGGAAATATTTGAGCATTCCCTGAGTGTAAGGGGGATTTTATCCTTTTTTTGTTGTATTGATGACAGAAGTAGACAACACCAACTTGTTTGTTGGAAACTTTTCATGGAATCTTAATGAAGAAGACATGAGAGAAGTATTTGCTCCATACGGAGAATTAGATTCAGTAAGATTGATTACTGACAAGTTTTCTGGAAGAAGCAAAGGTTTTGGTTTCGTAAAGTTCGTAAATGAAGAAGATGCTCAAAAAGCATTAGAAGAACTTAACGGAAAAGAAGTTGACGGAAGAGAAATCGTTGTTAACGTTGCAAGACCAAGAGAACCTAGAGAACCTAGAGAATACTAGTAGTTTCATCGTTCTATATAAAAGTAAAATAGCTCCTTTTTACAAGAGGGAGCTATTTTTTAATTGTTCAAGACTTTCTTTTAATTGTGTAATTTCTTCTTTTTTTTCTTTGATTTTTTGTATGTTTCCTGTTGGGAGAATACGTCCTAGCAGGATTTTCTTTCTCTGAATTTCATCTTCCAGGGCTTCAATTTGTTTGATAATACCCTCTCTTACTTCTTTTTTTGTTTGGGTTTTCTGAATTTTTTGAATACCTACATTAATATCAATAATCGTATCCCAAATATATTCCTGAGAAAGATCAGTTTTACTTTCTGAGATTTCAATATTTTTTAGTATAATCATTGTTTCTAAAATTGCTGTATGATCTTTAAGAAAAGCACATATATCTGGACCACACTGAATAACTACGTTAATAGGCTCGTGTTTCATATAGGCATGTGCAAGTTTCAATTCTTGAATTTTTATAATAATATCATTTAGGATATTTGCCTTGTATTCCATCGTCTGCACCTGGATTTGATGTATATAATATTGACTATAGTCCAGTTTTTTTTGTATCTGATGACAAAGCAAAGGGAAATAAAGTTCAATATTTTGCAGTAGATACATAAGGCAGTATTTCATAATTTGCCCTCCATATTTTGAAGGCTGAATTTTCTGGATTTCAAGATAATGATCAAAATAGCTCATAAGAAATTCCTCTAATATAGGCATAATTTCTAAATATTTTTCTGCTTGCATATTTTTACCAATAGTTTCGTGCATTTCATTTACTTTGTTGATAATCCATCCATCAAACGTTGTAAACTCAGCAATATTTTCTGTCAATATCTCCGAAAGATTTTTTGGTATTGTAATGTCTTGAAATACAAATCTACAAAGATTCCATATTTTTTGGAGCAACCTTTGGTAATATGACGCTGATGCTTCAAGCTCAGAAAAATCCCCTTCTGATGTTAGCAAGAGCATTCTCGCTACATCGGGTCCATACGCTTTCTGAAGCGTTTGAAGTTGGGTGTATGGAATCTTAGAATTTTTATAGGTGAATGTTGTTCATTGTTCGTTTTGAAGCGTATCAAAAAATACAGTAATCGGTTCTGATTCTTGCAAAAGATGCTGTACATGTGTCAATATTTTTTCCTGTCTAGCATGGGGAGTATCAAAACAAAATATCGTATCAGGACTTTGTTTAAGATATTGTCTATAACATGAAAGTGACAAAAAATCTGGATGAAAATAGAGTTCCTCTTGCAATACTAATGCTTTTTCTGTGTTGAAAAATACATTTCGTGCAATCGTATAACTTCCATCTGAACATAAAGTAATATGTTTTGATTCGGAAAGAAGTGTCTTTAGATCTGGAATAGATTGTGAGGTTTCTAATTGCTGAAGCGTGTTTTTCATTTGCTCACACAATGGTAACTCAGATCAATATTGCTGATAATAGGCAAGATAACTTTCATATTTTTTTTCTTGACTACTTCCCATACTTGGTGCAAAAAGTAAATGTAAACATTTTTCTGCACTAAATTTTGTTCCCAACCTTCCTTCTAATACGAGATGGATAACTAACAATTCAAATATTGCGATTGGTTCGCTAATAGTTGCAAGATATTGCTTTGCAGAAAAGATAAACGTTTCTCAGTCTGGAGCATGGAGTAAAGGAAGCAATCCTCCTACTTTCGTATATGTAGAGATAGGTATTTCTTCTCTACTTGGGGTTTCTTCGGTTTCTAGTAACACGTCTTCTCATGATGGAGTTGAGAGTGGAATACTGTACTCTTTTTTGTTCAGAACTTCAAGTTCTTCTCAGGTATAGGTATTGCAATAACGAGGAATTTCTTTTTCTCCTACCACCGTAAGATTTCCAATATCTGACAAAAAATGTATCACATTGGTTTTAAATTCTGCTACCTTCTCTCCTGCAAATTGCCCACATAATGCTGTAAATCTTCATTTTTCAGTGATACTGTACTGCTCAATAGGAAGGTGGTGTCTACGTGCAAAGTCAATACTATCAGCATAGTGTCAGGGGTTAATTGCTTTTGCTCACTGGCCTTCAATCATATTTACTGCCTCGTCTGCAATAATAGGAATCTGCTTGTTAATAATAGGGATCAGCACATTTCTTCAAACATATTTTTTATATCTTCTATCTTTAGGATGTACGGCAATAGCAACTGTAGAAAAAAAAAGATATGGAATATCCCAATACGTAGCAATTGCTTCTCCTTTCCCATCAACAAAAAACTTTATCTCATAGTGTGAGGCACTGTGATATTGACAGCTATACTCTTGATCGGTTAACTCCTTACGTTGTGTAGTATCCCAATACATACTACGATAATGCGTATGCATGTATGTTTGCAACTGCAAAAAAAGTTGATACGTATCCAAAAGGTTATGTTCACTCAATGTTGTGTGTTCTAAGGTTTGCTCTCATCATATAAACAATTGTTTACGTTTATTCTTGTTTTGTTTTTGTTGTTTTTTCAATTTTTCTGTTACAAAAGTTTGATATCCTAATGCCTTGTAAATCGTATGTGAAAAATCCCAAATATAAGCACTTTGATAGGATTTCCCTGTTTTTTTCTCCAAGACTCTACGATAGGTATCCTGCAACACTAATTGGTATAACTGTCATATATGTGTACTTTCAGCCAATGGAAGTGGAGTATATACAAAAAAAGGATTTCCAGTGCTATGATTATCTGGTAGACTCTTGGGAAAATGATAACAATATTTTTTTTTTCAAAAGTTTAGATGTGACATTATATTTTTGTTTAAAGAGCGATACTAAAATTTTTTAGGCACTCACTTTGTATAACTTATACATAGAAAATACGAGTCCAGACAAAATAAGTATCACGAGTAAGCTATCAAATGGTCATGTTTTTACTTTCTCTACGTTTCCCACTTGTACTTTCTGTCATCATTTACATACTGCCTGTACTGCATAATATGCATATTTTTCTTCTTTGGTATTCACATCAAAAGGATATTCAAATTTCGTATCTTGTGTTTCTCCTATTTTACTCATATCTGAAATCGTTGTCTTGCTATTAGCTGTTTCCGATCTATAAATTTCATATTTTTCAACTCCTTCAACAGCTGTCCATACGAGATAATTCTTTCCTTGTATTCTTTTCGTTACGAGGTTGATATTTGCTACAGTACAGGTTCTACTACTATCTCATAGTTTATACTCTACAATATCTGAACTTTCCCCATCTTTATCATCATGTATATTCAAAGGAGTAATCTGGAAATAATATACGGTATCTGGTTTGAGCTGTTCGATCTCTACACTATTGGTATCAACGATCAAATCTTCTTCAAGCGTATATTTTTCTGTTCCGTAAGCTAATAAAAACTTTTTTACTTCTCAGGTATATTTTCGAGTAATATTTACGGTAGATCCATCCACAGAAACAGGAGTGATTGCAATTTCTCCTATTTTATTAAGATCATCTCCTGTCAATACCTCTCCTTCTTTTGCTGAGGCTTCGTGATTTTCTGTATATCCTTCACCAAGATCTTGTACTTTAATTACAGTATTTTTGTCATATATTTTTTCTTCTCCATTTTCTACGAGAACAAATTTTATGCGTATCTCTCCAGCTTTCTGTGCAAGAAAAACTTTCTGAAATTCTCCCACTGCAATTTTTTCCATACTGTACTTGTTATCTTGCCCAATAAGGATGCTCGCAAATTCAATATCCTCTCTTGTTTTTAAAACAATAGCTACTTTACTTGATTTATTTACTTGCGTACTCGGGTCTATTTCAATGCCTACAATTGCTGAGCCTTGGGTGTTTTTCTCTACAGAAAAGTTTGTAAGCTGAGATTTTCCTAACAACTTATTTTCCAAATCAAACGCTTTTATTTCTAGGGTATTTTCTCATAATTTTACTCCACTTACTTTGCTCATAAATTCTCCATTTTCATCAGTTTCTGTACTTCCTACAACTTGACCATTCAAGAAAATTTTTACGATACTATTTGGGAGTTCTATACACGATCCAATAACATCAACCACATCTCCCATTTCGATTCCATCTGCAGTTGGAGAAATAATATCAATTGTTTTTATCTCTGTTTTTTCTGTAGTATCTTTTACAATCAGCGACACTTTAGTATTAATCGATTCATCTGTAATCGCTTCTACAACAAGGGGATATTCTCACACTTTCGTGATTTTTAATCCTTTTGAAAATAACTTCTTTCCTTGGTCGCCTGGGGTAAAAAGATATACTCAATTACTCGGAATCGTACTTTGGGTTCCTAATAAACCTTCAACTTTTATAAAAACCGTTCCTTCATAATCTTTTACCACATCTCCATCTTTTACAGCAGTAATTTCCAAATCTACTGGCTGATTTACAGAAATGTTTTTTTCCACATTAATCAGAAAGCCATCAATTTCTTGAGCAAAGGCTTGAAAGGATGCTAATCCTATTACGAGCATACTTCCTAAGAGTAAGCATTTTTTTTTCATCAGTTATACCGTTCAAAAAAATAAATATGTCGCTTTATCTTTTTTTTTCTTTTTTTTCAGTTTTTTTTTTTATTCTTCTCAATGTGTCATTCTTTTGTTAAGATTTCCTAT
>PDWI01008150.1_pt1 | contig 12432 bp, 2 predicted proteins | sample 1430891 | NCBI WGS metagenome assembly PDWI01 (sample SAMN01162508, study PRJNA174530) | Oral metagenome, whole genome shotgun sequencing project. | biome: Marine environment; feature: Marine mammal; material: Swab sample of the gingival sulcus; isolation source: swab sample of gingival sulcus...
GGCAAGTCGTTGCATTTCCCCTGCGAGAGTACAATGCCGACCCCGGCGTTCTCGATCATGGCGTTCCGACGCGCGACCGGTTCATTCATATCAATGGGCACATAGGCGGCACCGGCAAACAGCACTCCTAATACGGAAGCGATTTGCCAAACCCCCTTGGGTTGAATCACGGCCACAATATCATGGGAGTCGCACCCATAATCCCGAAGGGTCTGCTGAACGGCAACCACCGCCCCGCCCAACTCCTCGTAAGAGAACTCCCTGCCCTGCCAGATCAAGGCACGGCTTTGGGGGGCGCGTTGCAGGGTTTTATAGAACCCGTCGTGCAACAAACCGTGAGGCAACTCCCGTGCCGTGTCGTTGACCGCCTCACGGGAGGCCGTCACATGAGGTGGCAGGGAGAGCGGGGTAGCGTCAGCCCACGCAACCTCCTTGTCAGCCAGGGAAAAAAGCAGTTCCTTGAACGACTCGAAGGCGTCTTCCACCATCCCGTCGGAAAACACGCCGTCCCGGACATCCCAATTAAGATGCAGTTGGCCGTTTCGTTCGCTGACCTGACAATCAATCCAGACCTGCGGAGTCTGGCTGATCCCATAGGTGAGCCTGGCCCCCCGCATAAATTCACCGTCGCGTCGTGTTTCACCCTCCAGGCCCAGCATGCTGGTAAAGACCACCGGATACACGACCCGCGCATCCCGGCTACGGCCTATCTCACGCAAGACCTCCACACCGGAAAATGCATCATGCTCCATATCCTCCCACAAACGATCCTGAATCCCCTGTGCCCGTTCGGAAAAAGGCTTTTTGCTTCCGGTCGTCACTTCAAGAATCGTCACATCGGTAAAATCCCCAATAATGCTGTTTATCTGCGGGTGTGCGGCAGAACGATTGAGCAAGGTGATGTTGAGGCAAAAGGCGGGCTGTGCGGACCACCGCCCGATAGTCTCGGCAAAAGCGGACAACACGGCACAAGATGGGGTCAATCTATGGGCCTTGGCTTTTTTGCCCAGCCGTTTCCATGTCTCGGACTCCATGGCGAGACTGTGGCGGGTAAAGGAAACCGGCCCGGACGACTGCTGGTCGCGCAAAGTCGGAAGCTCCGGTCCTTCCGGGATGACATCTATCCTGTCAAGCCAATACTGACGGTCTTGTTTCCTTTTTGCGGCATACGAAGGAACATCCTGTTGCAATTTCCTGAACAAGAGGACATCCCTGAACGTAATTTCAGGCGCATTTTTCACCTTTTCCGGCTCGTAATAGAGTTGATCCAGTTCAGAAAGCATGATGTCCACGCTCACAAAATCGGCAATGAGCATATCAATGGAACAATGCACGATACTCCCCTCATCCGTATTGGTCAGTGCCAATTCGCACAACGGCCACGTATTCGGGTCATATTGCCTGGTGGAAAGTTCACGGCGAACCGCTAAAATCCTCTGCTGCACTTCATCCCGACCCAGCCCCGTCAAATCCTGAAACGCGATGGACGGCAAAACGACGTCTTCCAACACGCGCTGGGAACCATCTTTTGAAACCACGGCCCGCAACATGTCATGGCGTTCAATGACCAAATGCCACGCCCTCTCCAGACGAAGCGGGTCCATCTCGGGCATGGTCAACTCCACATACCCGTGGCAACCGACACCGCCAAAGTCATAGCTGTCGGTCCTGCCCACAAGATAGGCAGCCTGTACATCCGTTATCGGAAATGGCTCGTACCGCTCTTCCGGGAAAGGAGTAACGGCAATATCTTCAAGTGTTTCAAGATAGGCTACCAACTCTTCCTTGACGGCCTTCAACTCGGCGATATGGTCCTGATTCAGGGTATTGGCCGGAGCCTTGAAATGGAGTTGCCCGTCACTGGCCCATAGGCTAACTCCCAACGCATCATATTTACTCACTATCTCAACAGGTGTCACAGGACGCCCTCCTCATAATTACTCTGTTTCTCCTCGTCCGCCTCACACATATTCTGCGCCAATGCGGCAACCTGTTCGGCAAAGCGGGCAATGGTCGGTGCGGAAAAAAACGTCCTCAACGAGACCTCGTTCGGAACAATTTTCATATCGCACAATTGACGTATAATCCTTGTGGCCTTGAGGCTGTCGCCACCGAGATTGAAGAAGTCATCATTGCGGGAAAGGTCTTCCACCCCCAAATGGCTTTTCCAGACAGCAGCCAACCGCATTTCCAGCTCATTTCGTGGTGCTTCCCGTTCGGTGGCATGGTTCAGGGAGTGATACCCTTCCAACCCGGACCGGATACGTTTGACATCCACTTTGCCATTCACATTGAGCGGCAGGGCGTCAAGGACCATGATCTTCTTCGGAACCATGTATCCGGGCAAATATTCTTCAAGGAATGTCGCGACTCTTTCTTCAACCCCATCAGCACCTCGCTGCTCGGGGACGAGCACCACGGCAGCCGCCAATGCCAGCGGTTCCCCCTCGGTCAAGGCAACCGCCCGCTCAACGTGCTCATGTCGCTCAAGGACCGACTCGATTTCACCGAGTTCGACCCGGTGTCCGCCAACCTTGACCTGCGTATCTTCACGGCCAAGAAATTCGATATTCCCGTCAGCCAGATAACGCCCCATGTCACCGGTTCGATAAAGGCGTTCACCAGTAACCGGGTGTTTGACAAAAGCGACATTCGTTTTCTCGCTGTCACCCCAGTACCCTTTGGCCAGGCCGATACCGGCAATGAACAGGTTTCCCGGAACCCAGTCAGGCACAGGACGGAACGCGTCATCCAGCACATGGTAACGCTGATTCGCCATGGGCTTGCCATAGGGAATACTCTTCCAGTGCAACGGAATGTCCGGGACTTCAAAAACATTGGACCAGATGGATGCTTCGGTGGCTCCGCCCAGACCGATCACCCGAACGGTCTTCCCCAAAGCCTTGATGGCTTCGGGCAGATGTAGCGGTATCCAGTCGCCACTCAAAAGCACGACTTTAAGGCAATTCAGCGAGCCGACGCTTCCTGCGGCAAATTCAACAAACATGTGCATCATCATGGGAACGGTGTTCCAAATCGAGACCCGCTTCGCCACAATCAATTCTTCCCAATGCGCTGGCTCCTTCGCCAGATCAGGGCGGGGCATGACAATGGTTCCGCCAGCGGCAAGCAATCCGAATATATCGTAAACAGACAGGTCAAAATTGAGATTGGAGAGCGCCAGAACCCTGTCTTCCGGGCCCACCCCAAACCGTGAATTGATGTCCAGAATCGTGTTGACCGCCCCTCGGTGATCAACCATCACCCCTTTGGGCTGTCCCGTTGAACCAGAGGTATAGATAACGTACGCCAGGTCCTCCGGGGATTGAGCCGGTTCAAGAAAAACGCCCTTCTCCGGCTCAAAGGTATCCACAATCACAAAGTCCATCTTTTCCGGCCACCCAAGCGTGTCCCTGAGATGCGACTGGGTGAGGACAATGTCGACATCGGCATCGGCCAGCAAATGGTGTATCCGCCTGGCCGGAAGAGCTGGATCAATGGGAAGGTAGGCCGCGCCCGAAGCCAAAATCCCCAGGACAGCAACAACCTGCTCCCAACCTTTCTCCATAACGACGGCCACTAACCTGTTGGGAACAGCCCCCTTGTCCCGCAACACACGCCCCAGACTTCCGGCATAGTCGGCAAGCTCTCTGTACATCAGCGATCTTTCCGGTGCTACAACCGCCAGGGCGTCAGGTGTTTTTGTTGCCTGTTTCAAGGCAAGACTATGAAGTAATTCCGACGATACCGGCTGTTCCGTGGCATTTACCTCCCTCCGGCGTTCCAATTGCGTCTGCGGAATCAATGACGGGACCGCTTCATTCCAGAACCCGGCATCTTCCACCAAATGATCGATAAAAGACGTGAAGGCGGCAAACATGTCGTCGACCATGCCCTCAGGAAACAGTCCTTCCACCGCGTCCCACGTCAAAACAGCACCACCGTCACTTTCATAGACCTGACAATCAAGCCAGACCTGTGGGGTCTGGGACACGCTGTATCCCATCTTCCCCAAAAGCCCGAACCCGGAATCACTGCCCAGCGACCCCATGTTCAGGGCACTGGTAAAGACGACCGGCATGGCTGTCCGGCTAAATTCACTTCGCTGACGGGCGATCTCACGGAGCAGTTCGACTCCGTTGTAACTGCGGTGGTCAAGATCACGGAAAAGTTGTCGTTGCAACACTTCGGCACGGCCAAGGAACGACTGTTCCTGTTCGTTTTCCACGGCCAGCAAGGTCAATGAGGTAAAGTCGCCGACAATGTCCTGCACCTGCGCATGCATGGGCAGCCGATTGAACAGGGTCAAATTCACTGTCAGACGCTTGTTGCGACTCCATTGTTTCAGCACCTCGCCATACACGGTTACCAACACGCCCGAAGGGGTCAATCCATGTCCGCGAGCCAACGCCTTGAACCTCTCCCACGCCCCCGCATCAAGGCGGTAACCGCGCCGCTGAAAACGGGGGGCTTCGATGGTGGCCGGGTCCACGGCAAGGGGCAGTTCCGGTGCCTGCGGCAGTGACGCTATCCGCTCAACCCAGTAAGCCCGATCCTGCCGGTACTGTTTTGTTTCGGCAACAGCCTGTTCCGCAAGGACATAATCCCGGAAGGAAAGGTCCATGTCCGGCATATCGGCATTGGGCTGCACATAAAAACGATGCCAGTCACGTATGAGGATCAACAAACTCCACGCATCCACGATGAGGCAATCAAAACGGATATGCAGACGAACCTTCCCCTGGCCCAGAAGTGAGACCCGAATGTCAAAAAGCGGCCACTGATCAGCCGACATGACCTCCCCTGTCATGCTCTCACGCAGTTGCTCCAGAGCAATCCGCTGCTCATCCGGTGTCGCGTCCGAACAATCCATGGTCGGGAAATCGTACTGCGGTACTTCTTCCAAAATCCGCTGCGTCCCATCGGGAAGGATAACCGCCCGCAACATTGCGTGCCGTTCCACAACCTTGCCCCACGCACGGGCCAGGGCATCCAGATCAAGACCGTCTGCGTCCAGTTCATAATAGAAAATCGTCGCCACATTACCCAGTTCCAAATCCCGACCACGACCGACCCAATAGGCATGCTGTATCTCTGTCAACGGAAACGGCTCATGCATCTCCCCGGCGTTCGGCACGATGGTCGGCAGGTCTGAAAGGGAGCGGTCGAACCGGTTGTCCGACGACGCATGGGCGTCGATATAGTCAGCCAATGCCGCCACTGTGGGCAAGGTGAACAGCTTTTCCAGAGGCAGTGACGTATCCATGCCCCGGCGTATGGCAGCGACCAATTGCGTGCCGAGAAGAGAATCACCGCCAAGGGCAAAAAAACTGTCGTGCAATCCGACCTGATCGACCTTGAGGACATCGCGCCATATGGCCGCAACGGTTTGTTGCGTTTGTGTTTCCGGTGCCGCAAACGCGGCTTCTTCCATCTCGTTTGACAACGACTCGGCAAGGACGTTGCGGTCGACCTTGCCATTGGCCGTGAGCGGCAATCGGGGGAGAATGTTCCAGACGGGCGGAACCATGTAATCCGGCACACGCTGCTCAAGAAAGGTTGTCAACCGGGCAACAAGATTGTCATGCTCCGCGTCCGCCGTGGCGACAACATGCGCGGCAAGACGGCGAACGCCCGCGCCTCCTTCCTGCACGGTCAAGACGGCACTGGAAACAGCCGGGTGCTTGCACAGGACGGATTCGATCTCGCCCATTTCAATCCGATGACCGCGAATCTTGACCTGAAAATCCTGACGTCCAAGAAATTCAATGGTTCCGTCCGCCCAAAACCGCCCCTGATCGCCGGTACGATACCAACGCAGGCCGTCCTTTTCGACAAACCGGTCACCTGTCAATGCAGGGTCACCCCGGTATCCCTTTGCCACGCCAAGGCCGCCTATCCACAACTCGCCCGGAACCCAATCCGGGCAGTCACGGCCATGCCGGTCCATCACCCGATAGACCTGATTTGGCAGTGCCCGGCCATACGGAATGGAAACCCAATGCTTTGGCAATGGCAGCGTCACATCCAGATGGTTTGACCATATGGCCGCTTCCGTTGCCCCGCCCATGGCCACAAGGCCGCAGTCAGGCGCAACATGGGACAGCCTTTCGGGCAACTCAAGACTAATCCAGTCACCGGAAAGCATGACTTGCCGCAGGGGAAGATGGGTTCGCCCTTCTCCTTCGGCCGCCACCAGCAACATGTCGAGCAACGTTGGCACGGAATTCCAGATGGTGATGCGATGTTCCTCCACCAGCGACAACCAATGTGCCGCGTCGCGGCGCGTTTCTTCCCGCAACAGGACAAGTGCCCCTCCGGCTGCCAGCAGACCGAACATATCGTAAACGGAAAGATCAAAATCGAGGGCGGAAACAGCCAAAGCCACGTCCGATTCACTCACATGGTATAGCGTGTTGATGGCCTGGATGGTATTCCACGCCGCCGCATGGCTCACTTCCACGCCTTTGGGCTCCCCGGTCGAGCCGGAGGTAAAAATGACGTAGGCCGTATCTTCGGGCTCGACGGACACCGGGGCATCCAACGGGCTTGCGGCCATGGCATCGGCGATATCCAGCACGGCCACCCTTTCCGGCCAATGACCATTTTCCGGCCGCCCACTCTCCCCACCGCAAAGAACGACCCGCGCACCGGCCCTGGCAAGGATACGATCCCGGCGAACCAGAGGCTGTTCCACATTGATGGGCAGGTAAAAGGCACCGGCCGCCTGAATACCGAGTACTGCCGCGACCTGCGAAATGCCGCGCGGCAAAATAACCGCGACAGGGTCACCGCGCTTCACCCCGTTCTCCTGCAAAAAGGCTCCAATCCGCAACGCCATGTCAGCCAAAGCCCCATAGGTCACCGTGCCGTTGGCCGCCTTGTCCTCCATGAGTGCCACCCTGTCTGGCCGGGCTTTGGCATGGGCGAAAAAGGGCAGATGCAGGCATCGCCTCTCTAGTGGTTGTACCGCTCTCTCCTGCTCTCTTCGCCGCCGCTGTCCCTCAGGCAAGAGCGACGGCACGGATTGCCAGTCGTTGTCCTCTCGCGCAAGCCACGTTGCCATACGCCCATAGGCGGCAAACATGTCATCTATCAACCCTTCGGGAAACAGCCCTTCAACGGCATCCCAGGCAAGAAGAAGCGAGTCGTCGCTCTCGTAAATCTGGAAATCAAGCCACACCTGCGGTGTCTGGGAGATCATATAATGAAGTTCTCCCAGCCCCTCCTGAAAATCCTCCGTCAAAAGCGGTGTGCCGAGATTGCAGGCAAAAACCACCGGGGCCACCATTCGCTCCCCCTGCCGCAACCGGGCAATATCACGCTGCACCTGCACTCCGGAATAGGAAGAATGGGCTATATCCTTTTGAAATTGCTCCTTGATCGCATTTAATTGCTCCAAAAAAGTCCGCTCAATTCCGGCATCCACTTCCAGCAACAACACATTGGTGAAATCGGCAATGACATCTTCCACCCCGTCCATACCGGACAATCTGTCGAATATAGGAATATTGATTAAAAACCGCGCAACACAACTCCATCGGGCCAGGACATGCGCGTACATGGTCAGCAAGACCATGGCCGGGGTGATCTGGTGTCCGGCAGCCTTGCGGCGAATGGACCGCCAAACGTCTTTGTCCAGCCGAATCACTCGACGCCGAAATGTAGGCACTCCCAGCGACTCCGGCGTTTGCGCCAACGGGAGCCCCGGCGCACCGGGCATGTGCTCTATGCGTTGCGCCCAATACGCTTCGGCCTGCTCCCGTTCCGCACGGCGTTCCAGTTTGTTTTGTGTCAGATAGCGGGAAAAACTCCAATCAGCCGGAGCCTTGGGGAGAGCCTTACGTGTATATGCCGCCGCCAAATCCCGAAGCATGATATGCAGGCTCTGCACATCGGCCACCAACAGGTCAACATCCAGATGGATTCGGGATCGTCCGTGTGGCAACAAGGTCAACTCCAGTCCGGCCACTTCGCCCTTTTCAACGGCAAGACGCCTGTGCGACAATCGTTGCCGAATGGCGTCCAGATGCCCGCGCACAGCACCCGTTTCAGCCCCCTGTAAATCATGCACGGGCATGGTGACATTCGGGCCTTTTTCCCCGATTTCCTGCATGCCTTCTTCCAAAAAACGCGCCCGCAACATGGGATGGTGCGCAATCAGCGTATTCCAGGCATCGTGCAAACGTTTCGGGTCCACACATTGCCCATCAAACTCCAAATAGGCATGGCATCCCACGCCGCCAAGGGGCTGCCCATCCCTTCTGCCTACCCAATAAGCGTATTGAACATCTGTCAACGCAAAGGGGCCGTCCACCCCTTTCCCTCCTCCGTCGTCGCACGGACAGGGAGATTGTGCCACACAATCATTCAGCACCATGGAAAACCAATCATCAAGGCACGGACTTTCGATAAGTCCGGCAAAGGAAACCGGAGCACCAAGCCGGCGCCACTCACTTGCAAGCCGCATAATCTTCAATGAATCCAATCCTAATTCAAGAAGATTGTCAGAGCCTGCAATCTCAACCGGCTCCAGCAAGAGCGATTGAACCTTTGCGTACACCGCTTCCCTGGTAAGTGAGACAGATGCACCACGTTCCCTATGGGCACTAGTAATTTCTTTCATTGCATGATTCTCATAAAGGCGCGACTTCCCGCCCTCGCGCTGATGGTAAACAGATCAACTGAACAACAAATACCATAACTCTTCTAAATATCTACTACACTATTCCAAAAAACGAATCAACTCCCTTGATAAGCAGAAAACAAAGTATTTACGAATACTAATCGACAGCTGTCTATCTACAAAAAGACATTATAGTGATATGTCTATATTCTGTGGCAACAAAAACCGGGACGCCACCGACAGCGGCGTCCCGGAAATCAGACTTGCCTAGAAACGAACAGTGGCCTGCAAACCGAAATCGCCCGGCTCGCTGTAAATGTCCATTCCAGACCAATTCTTGGCATCATATTTGGTATCAAAGATGTTCTTGCCATAGAGGTAGACATCCCAGTTCGTGGTTTCATAACCGACCTTGCAATTAACCAGCGTATAGCCATTGCGGTAGCCGGTGTTTCCCTTGTCCAAATAGGTTTTACCGTATCCCACGACATCACCGCGTGCATACAGGCCAGCACCAGTGCGGTACTGTGCGCCCAAATTGTATGTATACTCCGGGGCGTAAGGCAACTTGTTACCCTTATAGCTACCGCCTGCATCCTCGAATTTATCAAATTCGGCATGGGTATAGCCGAATCCACCATTTAAGGTAATGTTGTCGGTAACAATGGCAGTCGCATCCAGTTCGACCCCCATGGAAGTCGCTTCTGCGGCATTGGTAATAAAGAGAGTCCCAAAACTAGTCTGTTCTGACACCTGCGCGTTGGAGATATCCATGTAGAATAGAGCAAGGTTGAGCAACAGCTTGTTATCCATAAGGGTATTTTTCACACCGACTTCATAGGACCACAGTCTTTCAGAGTCATAGGAATAGTATTGGGGAAGGTTAGCTCTGTCATTAAAGCCACCGGGACGGTAGCCCTGGGAAACCGTCGCATACAGCATGGATTCGGGAATGACCTGATACTGAAGACCAATTTTAGGCGAAATATTGGTCCAACTTTTACTGTCCGAAAAGCCTAACAGGGGCGTCCCATTCATAATGGTAGAGGCAGAAAACTTATACTTCTGATACTCGTAACGAGCACCGCCCAGTATTTTCAAATCATCGGTAATGTCATAACCGACATTCACATACCCGGCATAACAATTGCCTTTCAAATCTGTATCTGTCACCCTAATTACAGGTACTAAAGCTGGCGGCGGTGCCGGATTCGCACCCCACGTGTCCACTAGTTGGGACATATCAAACTTCTCGTTATCCAGATAAAGGCCAACAAGCCAATCCCACTTGTGTAACTCTCCATTGAGACGGAACTCCTGCGAATACCTCGTTCTTTCGCTGTCTACCCAACCATGCACAAGAACAGTCGGCCCGAAGTCAAAATCCAGTTTTCCCTTACCGCCATCGAATCGCCTCGATGTAATGGAGGTCAGCTTGAGGTTGTCATTGATGGCATAGCCAACGTTAAGAGCCTGCATGTTCACATCCGCATCCTGACGGCCGCGAAGGTCGGAACTGACACTTCGATTGCGATTCATCGCGCTCTGGTCAGCATTATTTCCTTTGCTATCCTTGGATTCACCAGACAAGGTCAACGTCATGTCAAGTGCAGGCATAGGGGTCCAGCGCAACTTGGCATCACCATAGGCGTTGCCCAATTCATACTCAGGCTCGCCCGTAAAGGTGTTCCTGATGAAACCGTCCTTATGATCCAAACGCCCGGCAAGTTGAAAATACAGGGTATCTTTGACAATGGGACCGCTCGTGACACCGGATACGGCACCATTGAAACGGTGGCCTTGCAAACCCGACAATTGACGGCCACCCTCAACCATCATTTTGGTTTTATACTCATTGGTAGGCCTGGCTGTAATGATGCTGACAACACCCGCTTCCGTACCCTTACCGTACAAGGTTCCCTGCGGCCCACGCAACACCTCGATCCGCTCCACATCCATCAGACCAGTGGTGTAGCCGATAGAAGAAAGCACGGGGACACCGTCAATATACATACCAGCAGAGGTGCTGCGGGTACTGGGATCCGCAGTAATGCCACGCATGGTAATGACGTTCTCGCCAAGTGCTGAGGTGTTGAAAGAAGCCATGTTGGGCACGAACCGAACCAGCTCTTCAACACTTTCCACCATTTTGTCATCAATGTCGGTCTCACTCATGACGGTAAGACTGACCGGGGTCTCCTGCGCGGTTTCTTCCTGCTTCTGGGCCGTGACTTTCACCGGCTCCAGCGTCACGGATTTACGCCCGGTCTGCTCTCCGGCACTGGCAATGCCCGCAGAGAGTCCCATAACCATTACTGCTACGAGTGCGGCCAAAAAACCGCATCTCCACCCTTTACCTGATTTCATGATCTTCCTTTTCTCCACAGTTATGAACCGACACAAATTGTATACCGGAAACGGGAGGCACAACCCCATACCGATTCACGTCGACTCCGGTCACATCCAACACCCGCCGTGGTCACATCAAATTTCCTTCAGCACCACGCCAGGCAAACCTCTAACCCTTCTTCACCGTGACCCAAAAGACTACAAGTGGAAGGGGAGCCGCTAACGTTCAATGTTGATATTTTTGACGGAGAATGAAATTCAGTTTCAGTAAAATACCATCATAACCATTGCCATCAAGCCAGCTCCCGCGCGACAGGAAGACGAAAGGCTCCCGGCTACTCCGCAGTCGTGTGAATGGACCACTGGTTGCCGGCGCCACGACGTTCCCAAAGGGAAGCGTACAGCCCTTTTTTCGACAATAACTCCGTATGCGTTCCGGACTCTTCCACCTTGCCCTGTTTGTTCAGGACCACGATTTGATCGGCAGAAGTGATGGAGGAAAGCCTGTGCGCGATAATGATGAGGGTTTTGGACTCCACCAGGGCGTTTATGCCGCTTTGGATCAACGCTTCATTTTCAGGGTCCACCGAGGCGGTCGCTTCATCTAAAAGGATGATCGGAGCGTCTTTTAGTATGGCGCGGGCAATGGAGATTCGTTGCTTCTCTCCACCCGACAACGTGGCTCCGCCTTCACCCACCATGGTCTCATACCCGTCGGGAAGTCTTTCAATGAACCCATGGCAGTGAGCGGCCCGGGCCGCTGCCACAACCTGCTCCCTGGTGGGGTTACTCGCCCCGTAAGCGATATTTTGATAGATCGTATCGTTGAACAGATAGACATCCTGTAGCACCATACTGATGCTTGAGAGCACGGTTTCCTGACGCATGTCACGGACATCCTGTCCGCCAATGGTTATGGCTCCGCTGTCCACATCCCAAAACCGGGCAAGCAATCGGAACAGGGTCGTTTTGCCCGCACCGGACGGCCCGACCAGGGCCGTTATCGAGTTGGCCGGGACATCGAAGCTGACCCCGTTGAGCACCTGCTGTTTATCATAGCTGAAACACACGTCATCAAAACGAATATCATAAGTCTTGGGAACACTCCCTTCAACAGGCTCAGCCAGGGGCGGTGTCTCAAAAAGCTCCCTAAGTTTCTCCACGGCAGGCTCCGCCAGTTTCCAAAAGGCCGTCGCCATGAAGAACCCCTTGAAGGGTTCATAGATGCGCAATCCCATGATCATGAAGACCAGAAACGTCGTTAAGCCGAGTGTCCCGCCATACATAAAATGGACGGCAAAGGCCGGAATAAGGCATACCCCCATATCCAGAAATATCCATATCAACTTGATAGGTATGCCACCTCTCACCGTGGCACGCATGGTAATATCGCGAAATTCGCGCAGCGTTCCCTCAAAGGACTGAAACTGCTTGCGCGAAACACCGAAGGCCTTGGA
>PDWI01052736.1_pt1 | contig 12432 bp, 10 predicted proteins | sample 1430891 | NCBI WGS metagenome assembly PDWI01 (sample SAMN01162508, study PRJNA174530) | Oral metagenome, whole genome shotgun sequencing project. | biome: Marine environment; feature: Marine mammal; material: Swab sample of the gingival sulcus; isolation source: swab sample of gingival sulcus...
TTTACAGAAGGTTCTACAATACTTGTTTGTATTATATTGTCAGCTACAGGACAACGAGAACTGATAAGTGCCAGGAACTCTTTCTTTTCTTCCATAGTCATATCGGCATCTATGTCTGCTTCTACTCTAAAGGTGGTAAATCCGGCACGCCCCTCTTGGGTTACGCCCAACAAGAAGTCTTTGTCAATATCGCCTTCTACCTTTACTTTCATACCTCTTAATGGTAAGCGTTTCTGATTGGCAATAATTCTGCCTATAGCGCATATGCAACCTGCCAAACTAGACAAGAAAAATTCTAAAGGGTTTGGGCCTTCGTCTGTGCCGCCTGCCGCTTTGGGCTGGTCTATAACAAAAGGATGTGAACAAGCCACTGTAGTCTTGAAACCTTTACCCATTGATGCTTCTACTTTCATACTTGTAATAGCCATAATACATTGTTTTTAATAAGTAAAAATTCTAAACGTTATCAAGTACAATAAAGCTAATTATATATTGTTAATTGCTCATTACTAATTGCTAATTGACAGGGTGGTCTGCATGGAATTGCTCTAAGCGTTTTTCCAAATCGCCAAACTGATTTACATTTACCAATGAAGTACAAGCGCGCAAACCCTCTTCGCGTTCGCTGCCTGTAATAGCCAAAGATATAGCACTAACACCATAATAAGTCAATTCATCCAACAGCTCTATACCTGTCATGCCCGGATAAGCAATGGTAAAATAGAAACCATCTGCCAAAGGTTTGTCTTCATCTTTATCGTATACCAAGTAGAAACCATTTTTTAAGAAAATCTCTTTCATAGCTTTGGCTTTTTCGCCATAGAGCATCACTTCTTCGCGGAAATTGTAACGCCCTTCGTTCACAGCTTTTAAAATGCCTAATAAGCCGTATTGTGCAGAATGTGATGTGCCCGAGCTTAAAGGATAGAACGTGCCAAATATCATGCTATAACCAAAACCAGTAGAAGGATAATATCTGTCCAAATCGGGATATTCTCTTTGGTAGAGTTTGTCGCTAATAGCCATCATACCTATACGCTCACCGGCATAGCTAAAACTCTTGGAGCTGGAAATAAACAAAATATAATTGTCTGTGTATTTGCCCACGGTAGGTTGGTAAGGAGGCAGCCCCGGTTGGCTATAATCTTTTCTAAAGTCCATAGCAAAATATGCCAAATCTTCCATTACCACCACATCGTATTTCTTAGCCAACTCACCTATAATTTGCAATTCGGTGTCGGTAAAACAAATCCAGCTGGGGTTGTTAGGGTTAGAATATAATAAAGAATGAATATGTCCTTTAGAAAGGTAAGATTCTAACTTTTCTCTCAATTTTTCGCCACGGTAGTTGTAAATATCAAATTGTTCGTATTTGATATTCAAAACATCGTGCTGCATTTTGTGCACGGGAAAACCGGGATCTAAGAAAAGGCAAGTGTCGCGGTCTTTGTGAATACGAGACAACAGCAAGAAAGAAGCAAATCCGCCTTGCATGCTACCTACGGTAGGAATACAGCCTTCGGGCGAAACATCAAGGTCTATAAAGTTCTTGATAAACAAACTCATCTGCTGTTTTAACTCAGGAACCCCTTGAATATCGGGATACTTGGCTGCTACACCATCTTTAAGCGCTTGAATTTGAGACTCTACACCGAATTGGCTGGCAGGCAAGCCCGGAATACCCATTTCCATACGGACATACTGATTGTATGCCACTCTTGGCTTTTTGTGCATCTACTATTGTTCTGCTTATAGGTGTGTTTTTCATTTTTTTATATTTTAGCTGTAGGCTTTAAGCAGTTTTTATATTCATCTAGTAAGTTTTTGGTCTTCCGTCTCCCTGCTTGCTTCGACTCTGCTCAGCAACCGCCAACCCTACTACGTCTGTTTTCCGTCTTCCGTCTTCCCACTTCTAACTCATTATCATATTATCATATTATCACATTCTTACATTACCGCATTACCACATTACCACATTACCACATTATTTCCTCCCTGCCACTGCTAAAATAACGCCTAAGGCAATGCCCAATAAGGCGGCAAACAATACTTGCATATCCACAGGCAACAAAAACGTAATAGTATGTGCAGGAATCCAACAATCGAGATGTACAAAGTGATAACGAAAATCAATGGGGTTAAGCAAAGCTTTGGCGCTACCTTTATAAGCCGCTATATGCAAATCTGTGATTTTGTGTAATGTCATCATTACGGGGGCATAGATAAGGTTCATAGCGGCACTAATACAAAAGGCTACCAATACTTTTTGCCCGGAAAGTGCTTCACCCATAATGCTATTGGCATTGGCCATGCCCATATAGCCCAGGAATGCAGGCGTGCCTTTGGCAAAAATAACAAAAGCCATTTTGATAGTTAGTCCCAAAAAGCCCCAAATAACAGCACGTGGTAACCATCCAAAAGTAGCGTTGGGATAAGTGTTGGTTTTAATTCTATAGCCAATCACTTCGCCCAAAGTTGCTAAAATAGCGAACTTTACAAAGCTCATTACCATGCCATGCTCGGCATTAAATGCTTTGTAAGCATGATACAAGGTATCGCTCAAAAAGAATGGTGCAAATAGTGCTACAAATACCAATAAAACAACAAAATCGCCTTTCTTCATCCGGTTTCTTTTTTAAGAGTACAAAGATGCAAATTTTTAGTCATTATTAAAGTGAGGGTTTTACGGATTCTTTACCGGCCCTTGGTGTTACCTTCATCCCACTTCTGTCTCCGGTCAGGGCAGACGCATCTAAATTTTTTATACCTATTATTCAATTAGTTAGTTTTTTTAATAATTGTTATTTTTTAGAATACAAAAAATCTAAAGTACTGACAAGAGTATTTGGTAAAGCATTATCATGAACCTTGCCTTATGATATGGCAAAATACCCCCGCTGTAGTGGTAGGCAAGCACCAAAATACGCTAAGGGAAATTAATATGGATTTTGCCAACACACGTGGGGTAGAAGTGGTAAGGCGCATTAGTGGTGGTGGTACTGTATACCACGATTTGGGTAATTTGAACTTTACCTTTTTGAATGTGTATCCCGGGCGTGCAAAAATAGATTTCACAACCTATTTGCAGCCTTTTGTCGGTTTTTTGAGAAGCTTGGGTTTGAATGCGCAACAAACAGGGGTGAGCAATATTAGCATAGAAGGCTACAAATGTTCGGGCAATGCTTGTCATTTGCACCAAAACAAAGCCTTGTATCATGGTACCTTGCTGTTCGATAGTTGTATTTCCGATTTATTGGCGGCTATTTCGCCTCAAAATGCAGATGACATTAAAGGAATGCTTTTGTACAAAGTTTTGTCGATTACATGGCATCTTATTTTGAAGGGCTAAAACCTACATCGTTTATCGAAGACAACAGAGACATTATTCAACAATTGGCAGATGAGAAGTACAAATCCTGGGAGTGGAATTTTGCATACAGCCCCAAGTATTATATTAAAAAACAATTGCAAATAGAAGGCAAAATTATCTTGTTGGAATGTCTTATTGTAAAGGGGATGATAGAAAATATGTCGTTTTCACCCTCTATCTCTTCCGAACTACTTGCGAAATTTCACATACTGTTGGGAACCAAATATGTACCGGAAAAGATAGATGCTGTTTTGAATGATATAATTAAATCCTTGGTTTTTAAATAAGTAGTATATGTCTCTATGGGGTGTAGTGTTGTCCAATATGGGTAATAATATTTTTTCTTTGGCAGATACGAGCATAAGTAAATTTTATGTATCTTTATACCCTAAAAAATACACGATTATGAATGCACACGATTTAGTTAGCGTATATGTAGGTACAGCTATAAATGCAAGGTATATTGAGGCTATACTTTCACAAGCCCAAATCTCTTCTTTGGTGAGGAATGGCTTGGTAGAAGCCGCTCATAGTGGTTTTGGTGGTCCGGGCACAGACGATGCCTGTGAAATTTTTGTAGAAGCCCAGGATTACGAAAAAGCAGAAAAGATTATTTACAATTTTGTGAACTCTAAAGAGTAATTTGGCAATTAGCAATTAGCAATTAGCAATTAGTAATTAACAATTAGTAATTAGCAATTAGTAATTTCATCATTTATTATTAGTGATAATCTTGATGTTGCTTGATGCCTTAATGGTCTTTTATGTGTTAAATTAGCTATAGGCTTTATGCTGTAAGCTGTAGGCTTTTAGTTAGAGCAACTTTAACCAGAAACTAAGCACTAAAAACTTGTTTACTCTTTCATGTTGCATGATGCTTTAATTGTTTATGGGTCGGGGCGTTTATTTGTTTAACAGAAATACGAATGATACATTTATTATTAATTGCTAATTATTCATTGTTAATTGAATAAATGTTATTGCATTGCCAGCATCACGTAACTATGCCCCCAACAATGCCGCATAAAAAAAACTTTTATGCGGCATTGTTATTTTTATTATTATTGCACACCGAATTTTTTAAACACAATATGATATGAAAAAATTATTATTAATCATTGCCATTGCAATTAGTGGTTTTGCTATTGCAGGCAACGGTTTTGGTGTAAAACACACCGAAACAGCAAAAGGTAGCAGCCAGTTGGAGTTTACTCTTGGCAAGTATGCCATTGCTACTGTACAACATGGCGGACAGATGTATTCTGCCATAAAATTTGATGGTAGTGTAACTACTACGAAAAAAGGATGGGCTTCTTTGCCATTTATCAGCGGTGCTATTCAATTACCTGCCGATAAGAATGTGTCTATAGACATTGCCAATAGCGAATATAAGGATATCGTTTTGGAATATCCTTTGGTACCTTCTCGTGGTGTGATTTATCGTAACCAAGATCCCACCAAGATTCCTTATGTGATAGATCCGGCTTCTGTAACAGATGCATGGTATCCTACAGATTTGGCAAAAGCCGAAGCACCCTTTATATTGAGAGATGTAAGAGGTACGTCTGTAAAGGTATATCCTTTTCAATACAATGCCAAGCAAAATGTATTGAGAGTATATAGCAAGGTAGTAGTAAGTGTAGAAGAAAACGACACGCCTGTTATCAACCCATTGAAAAAACAGGCGACTCAAATTACAGCAGAAGCCAACAGTTGGTACAAAAGTTTATTTGTAAATTACAAAGAAAATCGTGATCTTACCATGGCCAATATAGGCGATATTCATGTGATTTACACTGCCAGAGATGCTGAGGCTATTCAGCCTTATATAGACTGGAAACGCGAAAAAGGATTTAATGTGACCAGTGAAGAAGTAGCACCGGGCACCAATGTAAAAAGCAATGTGCAAACAGCTTATGACAACAACAATAACCTATTGTATGTACAATTGGTAGGTGACTGGGCGGATATCAAATGCGACCTTGGTGGCGGTGCCGGCGCGCCTATGGATCCTATGTTGGGTTGTGTAGTAGGTAGCGATAATTATCCTGATTTGGCTGTAGGACGTTTTTCAGCTAATGATCCTGCACAAGTTACAGTACAGGTAAACAAAGCTATTAATTACGAAAAAACACCTGATAATGAAGCTGCTTGGTACAAAGCTGCTATGAATATTGCGAGTGCTGAAGGTTCCGGCGGCGGTGATGATGGGGAGCAAGATAAGGTGCACTCTCAAATTATTTATGATCATAAGTTAGACCCTTTTACTTATGATGAACAATACCAAGTATATGATCCTGGAGCCACTTCCGGTATGGTAGGTACCGGTGTAAACAATGGGGTAAGTATTATTAACTATACAGGACACGGATCCGAAACTTCTTTTGTAACATCAGGGTTTAGCAATGGTAATATCAGTACTTTGACCAATGGTAACAGATTACCGTTTATTATCTCTGTAGCTTGTGTAAATGGTAAGTTTCATATGAATGGAGGCGATTGTTTTGCAGAGGCCTGGTTGAGAAAAGAAAATGGTGGTGCGGTAATGACATTGATGTCTACCATCAACCAACCATGGCAACCGCCTATGCGTGGTCAAGATTATATGAACGATATTTTGGTAGGTGGTTATGATTATACTAACAACCCCGGTTCCGGTACCAATGTAACCGAAGGCAGAACCATATTAGGTAGTATTGTAGTTAATGGTTTTGTGTTGATGTATGCAGAATCCAGTGGTTCTTCTGATTTACAAACCATTCAAACTTGGACTACTTTTGGCGACTGTGCTTTGCAAGCACGTACCGATACACCAAAAGCTATCAGCTTAAGCAATGATGTTATTTTGGTTGGTAGCGATTATACCACAGTGGTAACCGACGCAGATGGCAATCCTGTAGAGGGCGCTATGGTATGTTTGTCTAAAGATGGTAATTATGCTTCAGCTGTTACCAATGCCAGTGGCGAGGTAACCATAGCCAATGCCTTTGAGCCCGGAGCAGCCAAATTAACAGTAACGGCTTTCAATACACAAACCATAAGTCAAGATGTTACTATTATTACACCCGATGGTCCTTATCTTTTGATTAGCTACACCCGAGGCTAATGAGTATTTGGCTTTAAGCAGTAATAATACTATCTCTTTAGAGAGTATAGATGCTAGCAGCTCTGTTGAAATAGAAAATGCCTATACTTTTGAAGCGGCTCGTTATGTACCCGATGGTACAGCTGTAAACTTAGACTTTGTGCTTAACGTGCCCGGTAAAAGAACTTCTTGGGAAAGCAGCAAAAGTATTAAAATAAATGCACCTGCTTTAGGTTTGGAGTTTGTACGTGTAAACGACGATGCGGCGAATGGCAATGGTAGATTAGACGTGGGCGAAACGGCTTCTTTGGTATTTAAAGTAAATAATACAGGACATGCTGCTTCTTTGGCAGGTAAGGTGCATATAGCCTCTACTTCTTCCGATATTACATTCAATACTACTGAAGTTACCCTTCCTGTAATAGAGGCGGAAGCTAATCAAGAAGTATCTTTTGAAGTAAGTGTAGCTGCCGAAGCTACCGAAGGTAGTTTGGTAGATTTTGCCATAGATGCCGTGGTAGATAAGTATAATGCATCTCTGGGTACTGTATTGGGTATTGGTTTGGTAATGGAAGATTTCGAAACCGGGGACTTCTCTCAGTTCCCTTGGGTATTTGAAGGTACCCAACCTTGGGAAATTACTGATGTTAATCCTTACGAAGGTACTTATTGTGCCGTATCTAAAGATATCAACAACAATGAAAGTTGTGTAATGAAAGTAAATGCAAGCAATAGTTCACCCCAAACGGTTAGTTTTTACTATAAAGTAAGCTCAGAAAATAACTTCGATAAACTTAAATTCTATATTGATGGTGCTGAACAAGGTGCATGGTCAGGCGACAAACCCTGGACACAGGCTTCTTATACCTTGCAGCCCGGAGACCATGAATTGAAGTGGGAATATAAGAAAGATTATACTCAATCTGCGGGAGAAGATTGTGCATGGGTAGATAATATTGTGATGCCCGCTACGGGAGCTACTCTATTTGCCAACTTTAGCGCCAATTCTCAGGTGGTATGCAAAAACGAGAAAGTACATTTTGCAGCTACTACCGAAAATGCTACTTCTTATGAGTGGACTTTTGAAGGCGGTACACCTGCCACTTCTACAGAGATGAACCCCGAAGTAAGATACAATGCACAGGGCAATTATAAAGTAACACTCAAAGTAAGCGATGGTACTAACGAAAGCACTATTGTAAAAGAAAACTTTGTAACGGTAGAAAACTGCTGGGTAGGTATAGAAGATATAGCTGCACCTGCTGCCAACTTCAATTTGTATCCTAACCCTAACAACGGACAGGTAACATTAGAAGTAGAAGCACAAAGCGATATCCAGATTTACAACAATATGGGTGCTTTGGTATACCAAGGTCAATTGCAAGCCGGTACCAACCATATCAACTTGCAACAACAAGCCAAAGGCGTTTATATTGTAAGAGTAATTGCCAATAAACAAACCATGGTTAAGAAGATGATTGTTCAATAATGAACTAAACATTTTTTAAATATGATAAAAAAGCCGAGGATGTATGTTCTCGGCTTTTTTTTGGCTCTGTTTTTGGTGTTTAATCTACCAAAAACAACCTATGCCAAAGCGTATGTTTATAAACCAGACGACACCCAACCTTATTATATTCTAGACCGTGGCTTTACAGGCCACCAGCATTTAGATGCTTTTAATTTAGTGGATATGAAGGGTCGCGTATATGACTGCTCATGTCGTCAACTTGTCAAAAGAGCAAAGAGGGTTATCATACTTATATTAATTTTGTAAACAAGTCTGACAAAGTTGTTGTTTTTGGTCTTCGGGCTACATATAAAGGGCTTTGTCGAATTGATGGCAAAAATAGCACTTATAAATTCAGACCCTATAAATCCTATATTGAGGATAATTTAATTTATGAGGAGCCTTTGGAAATATACATCGTCGATAGTAGTAAATTTAATGAACCCTATGTTTTTTATGATTGCGATTCGATATATATTAAAAATGATATACTAAAGTGTTTTTCATTGACTTTAGACGATTTAAAGCAAAGTGATTTTACAATAACTTATCCATAAGCATACAAAACTTCTGGTTGTGCTAAGACTTTATCTTCATATGTTCCCGACCCTTGAAAAGGGTCGCACATTGTTAGAAAACGATAATGCTCCACACCCTACTACGACCCCGAAGGGTGTCGCACTATACAGCATATTGTCTTCATTTTGCCTTGATGCAAAACGAAGCAAAAGATCAAGAAAAATCAATGCTATCTGCCCACAGTTGGCTATCCCACGCCCGCTGATTTTTCGGGCCACCGCGCGAAGACGTGATTTTGTTATATGTGTAATGTATTAGACCTCAGAGGTTTTAAAAACCTCTGAGGTCTTTTTTGGTGCGACCTCCTTCAGGGGTCGTAAAATATCACATTTGTATTATGCTACCAATGTATGACCTCTTCGAGGTCAGAAAAAAAGGCTGCCCAAACAACCAATGCGATGCTGAAATAAACTCAGAATGACGAAAACATGACAATAAGAAATGTTTTCCGACCTTTGAAAAAGGTCGCACGTTGTTAGAAAACGATAACGCTCCACGCCCTACTACGACCCCGAAGGGTGTCGCACTACCCAAGCATATTGTCTTCATTTTGCCTTGATGCAAAACGCGATGTGCTGAGCAGTTCGACTACGCTCACTGACCACGCAGTCGAAGTAAAGCAAAAGATCAAGAAAAATCCCCCCTGCCCCCTAAAAGGGGAATGATAAGACGTATGCCTTTAATTATCGCATTGTCGCATTAGCACATTTCCCCCTCCCACACCCGCTGATTTTTCGGGCCATCGCGCGAAGACGTGGTTTTGTGATGTGTATAATGAACAATATGTAAAAAAAGTAGACGTTTATCTTGTACTGCTTGGTGTAGTTATAAGTTTTGTACCTTTGCGTCAATACAAGTTGTTTTACATTGGCTATGTTGTTACAGGTGGATTAATTAAAGAAGGGCGTTTTTGGTAAAATTAATACAGATCAATAATGAGACAGATAAAGATTATATTATTAATTATAACAGTTGTGTTCTTTTCGAATAGCTGTAGAAAATGCATATTTCCAGATGAAGAATTAACACTTAGTAAAGAACCATATACAGGTAATCAATTAAGAATTGACGGGTATTATTATTTAATGGATGATTATAGAATAAATGCTACTTATTTCTTTTATCAGAATGGTATTATTATTCATCGTGGAGGATGGATAAATAATAGTTTAGAAGAATTAGAAAAAAATTTTCAGACCATAAATTGGGATAAAATCAAAAGTAATAAATTAAAGTGGGGTGTGTTTAATATTGATAGTAATAAAATATCATTTGAAAGATGGTACCCTTCTTCAGGAGGAGGTTTGCCTGTTTACATTCGTTCAGGTAATATTCAGAATGATACTACTTTTACAATCACCAAATCAATTCATTCAAAAACAGGGAAAGAAGAAAAAGAATATGAGGTTTATCATTTCAAAGCCTTTTCTCCTAAGCCCGATAGCACTAATAGTTTTATTCCATAATAGTTCATCTTTGGTTAAAATTAATACAGATGAGACAAATGAAGATTATATTGTTAATTATGACAGTTATGTTCTTTTCGAATAGCTGTAGAAAATGTATATTTGCAGATGAAGAATTAACACTTAGTAAAGAACCATATACAGGTAATCAATTAAAAATTGATGGGTATTATTATCAAAAAAAAGATAATGATGTATTTGCAGTTTATTTTTTTTATAATGATGGTACTATGCTTTATGGAGGGGGAGGCTTTTCGTTAAATAAAAATTATGAAGCTCAATTTACATCTCAAGAATGGATAAGTTTAGTTAAAAAGAGTAAAATAAGATGGGGTGTGTTTAATATTGATAGTAATAAAATATCATTTGAAAGATGGTACCCTTCTTCAGGAGGAGGTTTGCCTGTTTATATTCGTTCAGGTAATATTCAGAATGATACTACTTTTACAATCACCAAATCAATTCATTCAAAAACAGGGGAAGAAGAAAAAGAATATGAGGTTTATCATTTCAAAGCCTTTTCTCCTAAGCCCGATAGCACAAATAATTTTATTCCATAAAGTTATGGGGATTAATACATTTTATTTCCAATTTGGTTGGGATTGGCTATGGTAATTGAACAATGTATGGTATAAGTTCAACTCTTAAGCCATATATTCTTTTACAGCCCTCAGAGGTTTTTAAAACCGCTGAGGACTGTAACGTGTAAGCGAGCATCTTATCGGGGTTGCTATTTGTTTGGTTATCCTCTCAATATTTCCATTTCCGACCCTTGAAAAGCGTCACATATTGTTAGACAACGATAATGCCCCACATTTTACCAACGACCCCTAAAGGCGGTTGCTCTACCCAAGTATATTGTCTTCATTTTGCCTTGATGCAAAACGCGATGTGCTGAGCATAGCCGAAGTAAAGCAAAAGATCAAGAAAAATCACCCCCTGCCCCCTAAAGGGGAATGAATTAGCACATTTCCCCCTCCCACGCCCGCTGATTTTTCATGCCACCGCGCGAAGATGTGGAAAGAGAAGTTTTAAGTTTGTAGAACTCTTATTTTTTAACTTTATATCCTTTTACATCAGGCGCTTTGCTTTGACCTATTTTTATTGAGCGTCGGCATCGATAAAAACCTTAGGGAGAGAGTGTCTGAGAGATCGCGCTCTCGAACTTAGGTTTTTGAAGATGAAGACGGAAAAATAAAAATCAGTCTTGACTTTTTTTGTTTCGTTTTTTGTGTCAAGACAAAAAATGAAAAAGGCAGGCTGTAGGGCTGGCGTGGGTAGCAGAAAGGCCATAGGTCTTATTCCCCCTTGGAGAAGGAGGGGAATTCATAAAGATAAATGTGGTATTCTTCATTTTGCCAAAACGCGATGTACTGAGCAGTTCGACTACGCTCACTGACCACGCAGCTGAAGTAAAAAAAAGATCAAGAAAAATCACCCCCTGCCCCCTAAAAGGGGAATGATAAGACGTATGCCTTTAATTATCGCATTGTCGCATTAGCACATTTCCCCCTCCCACGCCCGCTGATTTTTCGTGCCACCGCGCGAAGACGTCACCCTGTTCTTGGACTGTTACGTAAGAGGTCGATATATTGTGTTATCATTATTTTGCTACCAATGTGCAACCTCTACGAGCTTGTGCCAACAATATGTAAAAGACGTAGGCGTTTATTGTACTGTTTGGTGTAATTATAAGTTTTGTACCTTTGCGCCAACACAATTCTTTGCATTGGCTATGTTATTCTTGTATGGACATAGTAAGATTGATAAAAAACATAGACAAACAGGGGTTTTTAACACATAAATGCATAGATAACTAAGAAATTTCCAGTTGGATATTAACTACGAAGAAACAAATTCTAAAACATGGGGTATTTGTTATTGCCCCTTAATATTTAATAAGATTGATATGAGATGCTTTTTAATGCTTAGTTTATTGTTATTTCCTTTTGGTATGATTCTTTGTTTATGCACAGGTTGCAACTGAGTGGTTATTACGATTCTATTTCTACCTATAAGGTATATTATATTTATACTTACCATTTAAAAGATAAAAACCTGAGTAAAGACGTACTAAAACAAGGTAATTTACTTGAATATTTGGAAAAAAGTTATTCCCTATCCAGGATTATATACCCTGACTCATATCCTCCTATAGTGTATTGTAGAGATGAATATAAGGTGTATAGAGATAGTATTTATACGTATGGGTATAGAAAGTCGGACTCCACTATGATCAATGATATATTTACGTTTATTCTGGATAGTATATGTGAGGATGAAAGGATTTATAATCCTACAAAATTTAATGATATCAGAACCGAGAAGAGAAAAACAAATATTCCCAAAATAATAACCGCCATTATTGAAAATGTAGATAAGCACATTTTCTATACTTGGAATTATTGGGCAGGCCCGTGGT
>PDWI01008151.1_pt1 | contig 12431 bp, 14 predicted proteins | sample 1430891 | NCBI WGS metagenome assembly PDWI01 (sample SAMN01162508, study PRJNA174530) | Oral metagenome, whole genome shotgun sequencing project. | biome: Marine environment; feature: Marine mammal; material: Swab sample of the gingival sulcus; isolation source: swab sample of gingival sulcus...
ATTAACTGCTTTAACAGTCGTCCAATATATCAATCACTTTATTTATAAAAGAAAAATAAATAATATAAAAATCAAAATTACATAAATGCACTACGGGTACTTATATCATTTTTTCTTTTTTTTGTGAATAAAAAAAAATGTAGTACTTTTGTGGTCAAATTTTCAGTGCAATCTCTGGCAAAATGTGAATATTGCACGTAGTATCAACTTTATTATATATAAATAAAAAACATTATGGATTTCATAAAAGTTGCAGAAGAGGCATTTGCTTCTAAAAAAGATTTTCCAGCTTTTCGTGCCGGTGATAATTTAACAGTTGGTTACCGTATTAAAGAGGGAAACAAAGAACGTGTTCAAGAGTTTAAAGGAAACGTTATTAAAATTGTAGGACACGGAGATAAAAAGCGTTTCACTGTTCGTAAAATGTCTAATGGGATAGGAGTTGAGCGTATTTTTCCAATGAACTCCCCATTTTTAGAGAGTATAGTGGTCAATCGTTACGGAAAAGTTCGTCGTGCTAAACTTTATTATCTAAGAGAAAGAACGGGTAAACGTGCAAGAATAAAAGAAAGAATTGTTAAAAACAAGAGTTAAAAATGCTTGAAAAAAGAGATGCTTCACTATGAAGTGTCTCTTTTTCTTTGATGCCCTATTGTTTTTATTTCTCATTTATATTCCTATTATTTATAAGAGAGTTCACTAAACATAAATAATCAACTATAATTAATTAAAAACTTATCAAAATGAAAAAAACAGTATTATTTTTTCTATTGGTTAGCACAATGAGTGCTTTTTCGCAAAATGTTCAATTGCATTATGATATGCTTGACGGACGTGAACAACTAACCACTACAATCGAGATGTTTAAGCCCGATAAATGGGGTAACACTTTCTTTTTTGTAGATATGGATTATGGATTAAAGGCATTGAACAAAAATAATGCACGAGGTGTCAACTTAGCTTATTGGGAAATTGCGAGAGTTTTCAAACACAAAGCATTGCCTATTGGGCTTCACGCTGAATTTGACGCAGGTTTAGGACGTTTTTCAACTCCTACTGGTGATGCTGGATTTAGAATTAATGAAGCCTATTTAACAGGTATTGACTACTCTTGGAATTGTTCTGATTTCTCAAAAGGATTTTCACTAAAAGCACTGTACAAATACATCGCTGGAATTAACAAGCCCAACAGCTTCCAATTAACAGGTGTTTGGTATGCACATTTCTTAAAGGGAAAAGTTACTTTCAACGGATTTGTTGATTTTTGGAAACAAGGAGATACTTATATAACTCTTTCTGAACCACAATTATGGTATAATTTTAACAATAACTTTTCTGCTGGTGGAGAGATTGAGTTGAGCAACAATTTTAGTGGAGAAGATGGGTTCAAAGTATATCCAACAGTTGCGATAAAATATACTTTTTAATAAAAAAACATAAAAGAAGAAATAAAAAATGAAATTACTTGAAAAATTATTTGGCTTTAACCCACAGAAGCACAATATTCGTACAGAATTATTAGCAGGAGTTACTACCTTTATGACAATGGCGTACATCTTGGCTATCAATCCTTCTATTTTGGGAGATGCTGGAATGGACAAAGGAGCTGTATTTACTGCAACGGCTCTTTCAGCTGTTATTGCTACTTTGGTAATGGCATTGGTAGCTCGTTTGCCTTTTGCTTTAGCACCTGGAATGGGGTTAAATGCCTTTTTTGCTTATACCGTAGTTTTAACAATGGGATATAGTTGGCAGTTTGCATTGACAGCCGTATTTTTGGAAGGTATCATCTTTTTAGTGCTTACTGCCTTCAATATACGTGAAATGATTGTTAATGCTATTCCCAAAAATGTAAGGTTTTCTATATCAGTCGGAATAGGTTTGTTTATTGCTTTTATCGGCTTAAAAAATGCAGGTGTTATTGTAGAGCATAAGGCTACCTTAGTCACTTTGGGAGATATGTCTAACAAAAGTGTTATTTTAGCACTATCAGGGATTGTTATTACTGGTGTATTGTTGGCATTTAGAGTAAAAGGTGCTTTATTAATTGGGATTTTAATTTCTACAATTATAGGTATTCCTATGGGATTAACTCATTTACCACAAGGACATAGTTATGTAGAACTTCCTCCTTCGTTAAGTCCTATTTTCTTCCAATTTGAATGGAGTAAAATTTTTACAATGGATATGGCTATCGTTCTGTTTACCTTCTTGTTTGTAGATATGTTTGATACAATTGGTACTTTGATTGGAGTTTCTACAAAAGCCCAAATGGTAGATGAAAAAGGAAATATGCCACGTGTAAAACAAGCACTTTTTGCCGATGCAATCGGTACTTTCTTTGGTTCTATCTTGGGAACAAGTACAGTAACCACGTATGTAGAAAGTGCATCGGGTGTTGCAGAAGGTGGAAGAACGGGTTTAACATCTTTTAGCACAGCTATCTTATTTACATTGGCTTTGATTTTTGCTCCTGTTTTTTTGATGATTCCACCAGCAGCACTATCTCCGGTATTGGTTATTGTAGGTCTGTTTATGATGTCTCCTGTAAAAGATATTGATTTAGATGATTTTACAGAATCAATACCTGCTTTTATTACCATTATTTTAATGCCTTTGACATATAGTATTGCAGAAGGTATCGTTTTTGGAATGCTTGCTTATGTGTTTTTTAAAGTATTTACAGGAAAATTCAAAGATGTTTCAGTTATAATGTACATTCTTACAGTATTATTTATCTTGAAATTCTTTGTGTAAACAACGATACTTAATAAAATTTATATCAATAATTTCATCAAAAACATCTTGTCGAAAATTGGTTCGGCAAGGTGTTTTTTTTATTGAAATCATTAAAAAAAGAAGTTTCTCTCTTTGAGAAAAGGTTAGAAAAACGAAATTGCAACACTTTTTTATAACCTTGTCCCATTTCAACAAAATTGTTTAACTTTGTTGCTCGTTATATTTTAATAAAAAGAAAAAATGAATAATAAATCGGTTGTTATCTATTGTAAAAACACACAAGATTATCACTCTTTTCCGCAAGGAACATCATTGCTTGAAATTTATCATCAATTGGGTATTCAACTAAAATACCAAGTAGTAGGTGCGAGAGTAAACTACAAGGTAGAAGACCTTAATTTCTTAATTTACAAGCCAAAAGATATTGAATTTATTGATATTAGTTGTTCATCGGGAATGCGAGTATATGTGCGTACATTGTCAATGGTGCTATCCAAAGCCGTATCCGAATTGTTTCCAAAATCAAAGTTAAGGATTGCTCACCCTATTTCCAAAGGTTATTATTGTGTGATAGAAAATGGCAAAAATACTGTTACTACAAAAGAGGTAGAGAAAATCAAAGCCAAAATGCACGAGATTATTGCGAAGGGCGAAAAAATTATTGCGGATGAAAAACAATTAACAGCTGTAAAAAAAATATTTGAAAGTAGTGCTAACAATACCACCAAAAATATGCTTTTTGACAGTTTGGGAGAGCCTTATATCAAATATTTTAAAATGAATAACTTTATCGACTACTATACAAGTATTCTATTGCCTTCAACAGATTATCTTACCATTTTTGATTTAATACCTTTTCACGATGGAATGTTGTTGCAAGTTCCTAATAGAAAAACCCCTGACCAATTGGAAGATATGTCTGACCAACCAATGATGTTTGATATTTTCAAAGAATATTTGAGTTGGAATAAGTTAATGGGGCTAAATACGGTAGGAGAATTTAATCAAGCCTGTTTGGACAATCAATCTTTTAATTTGATAAAAATAGCAGAAGCACTACACGAAAAAAAAGTAAGTCGTATTGCCGATATGATTAACAATAATTCCAATATCAAAGTGATTTTGGTATCAGGTCCTTCTTCCTCTGGGAAAACAACTTTTAGTAAACGGTTGGCCATTCAGTTGCGTGTTAATAGTCTTAACCCCAAGATTATATCGATGGACAATTATTTTGTAAATAGAGAAGATACACCGCTTGATGAAAATGGAGAGTGGGATTTTGAATCGCTTTACGCTATTGATTTAGCGTTTTTTCATCGCCAAATGAAAGAATTGATAGAGGGCAAAGAAGTAGAATTACCAGAATTTAATTTTGAAACAGGAAAACGAGAATTTAACGGCAAGAGACTAAAAATAGAGGAAAATGATTTGATGATATTAGAAGGTATTCACGCATTAAATCCTGAATTGATAAAAGGTATTCCAGAAAAAAATCTTTTCAAAGTATATGTTTCAGCATTAACAACCATTGCTATTGACGAACACAATTGGATACCCACCTCTGATGTTAGGTTGCTAAGGCGATTGATTAGAGATTATCAGTTTAGAGGATATTCGCCACGAGAAACCATTGCTCGTATGGAGAGCATTAAACGTGGAGAGGAAAAATGGATTTTTCCATACCAAGAAAATGCCGATGTAATGTTTAATTCTGCTTTGTTGTTTGAATTGGCTGTTTTACGAAAATATGTAGAACCGATATTAAAACAAGTTCCTAAATATTGCGAAGAATATACGGAAACACACCGTTTATTAAAATTTTTGCGTTATTTTGTAGAAATCCCCGATAACGAAATACCACCCACTTCACTTTTGCGTGAGTTTGTAGGAGGAAGTAGTTTTAATTATTAAAATCATTGTAAAGAAGAGATAATTTCTAAATAATAATTTTGTATAAAACTCGTTTTTAGAAAAAACTCATTGACACTTTTAAGGTTGAGAAAAGTTGAAATGAATTGAAAGATTAATTTGAATGAAGTACAGAAAATCAACAAAAATAGTACTGATTGTATTGTTGTTATTTTGGGTTAAGAGTGTTGGATTTGCACAAGGAAATCTCCCTTTTGCAGACGATAAGAAAGTGCATTTTGGCTTATCGTTAGGGTTAAATTTTCCAGATTTTGCGATTATTCCAACAGATATTAATAAAGAGGTGAATGTAGTGAGAATTATTCCAGGATTTTCGATTGGTGCTATAACAGATTATCGTATTAATCAATATTTCAACCTTAGATTTACACCACAACTTATTTTAAATCAGAGAGAACTCACTTTTATTGACGGTTCAAATGAAAATATTCTTTCCATTCCGATGTATCTCCCTATTTCGTTGAAATATAGTTCGGTAAGATATGGAAATTTCCGACCTTACCTTATTGGAGGTGTAAGTAGCTGGGTAGATTGGGGACGCAACAAAGAAAAAACAGTCTTGCTAAAACGTTTTGATTTACTCTTAGAAATAGGAATGGGGTGTAATATCTATTTCTCTTTTTTCAAATTAGCTCCCGAACTTAAATTTTCAATGGGACTTAACAATATGCTAACACCATATAACCAACGAGAAGCAGGGGCTTTGCTTAACCCCAAAACTCAAATGCACACAAATTCTATCAATAAAATGACTACCAAAATGATTTCATTGGTATTCAATATTGAATAAAATGAATTTTTATTTAAGGTATCTTTTCTCTAATTGTATTGCATATTGAATACACTGAGGATTATTTTTATCTATCAGTCTTTTTTCTAATTTAGGTATTTTAATCTTAAATCCAACTGGTAAATCGTTGGGATTGCTTATTCGTTTTTTGTTGGCTTCATAAATATAAACCCAAAATTTGGGGTGTCCATAATATTTTCGTGCCAAACTTCCTAATCGACTACCAGAAGTAAGCGTTACGGTTGCAATAAACTGATTATAAGAACGTTTTTTGTGAAAAATAGATTTAGAATTTTCTTTACTTTTTCTTCTCAAATTTTCTATTGACAGAGATTTACGCTCTTTTCTCAACTCTTTATTTTTCAAATCATTTGCTTCTTTTAATGAAGCAATTCTTTCCAAAGAATCTTTTATTTTATTCACTCGTTCCGCTTCCTTAATAGAATCAAGCATATATTCTGTCTGCTTTTCTTTTTTTTCATTTCCCAAATAAGTTAAAATAATAGGCGTAAACACAATCAACAATCCCACCAATATACCCAATATTATGCCTATCACTTTCCAAGGAAAAGCAAATTTTTTATCGTCAGAAATATGTCTGTATGATAAATCTAAATATTCGGCTCTTTCGTATTTTTTATTATAATCAAAATAAACTTTTTTAGGTTCAGTAATTGATGCAGAAGGTGGTCTTTTTTCACTCTCTATTATAACTGTATCCTTGGAATTTTCAACATTTTTATTCTCTTGTAAATTAGATTCTAAAAAATCATCTTCTTCTATATCATTTACTTCAATCGATTCGAAACCTTTGGAGTCGGTTACAATAATATTTGTGTTTTCATTTTCAATATCATTATTTTCCGAATCAAAATTCGAAAGAACATCTTCTTCTATATCATTCACTTCAACTGATTCAAACTCCTGAGCATCTGTTACAATAATATCTGATTTTTTGGTTTCAACCTCGTTGTTTTTTAAGTCAAAATTTGAAACAGTATCTTCTTTTATAGTTTCTTCTTTAACCGTTTCTTTTGAATTGTCTGTAACCACATCATCAGCATTATTTGTATCCCAATCTAAATCAAAAAAGACTTCTTTTTGTGTCTCATTAGCCTCTTTTTCTAAATTTAATGGCTCGTTTTCTGCTATAAGAATATCATCGTCATCCTCTTCTATTTTAATGGTTTCCAATGGTTGGTCATTTGTTTCCTTATCAGTAGGTTGAGTATCTTCCTCTTGCCTTAATATAGAAGAAGATGCGAGCAAGACATCGTCAAAAAAACTTTTTTTAGATTCTACATCATTATTAGATGGATTAGAAGAAAAATCAAATACAATATCAAAATCACTTTCACCTTTATCAACTTCTTCTTTATTTTTTTGTTCTGAAAAAACTTTTGAAACAACAGCTTCTTTTTTCTCTATACCATTAGACTGATTTTTATGAATTGATTCTATTTCTGATAAGAGTTCTTTTATTTCCAGTGCTTGATTTTGAAAAACAGCCATTGGCTCTTTTTGAATAACTTGCCCATCTTCACTTATTCGTTGAGAATAAAGTTTATCATCATCAAAATTAGGCACATTCAAAGTAATTGTTTCAAGATGAGCAAATGGAGTATTTATCATTTTTTTCAGCTCATCTTCAAGTTTATATACAATTTTATTTTTTTTCAACCCATTCTTTTCATCAACTTCTATTTTCTTAAAACTTCCCAAACCTTTTAATACAACAACTTCCCCACTATTTAACAACGTACGTTTAACATTATCAAACAGTATACTTATAAATTGTTGCACACGATTTTCATCAACACCAAGTTTTTGGGATATGATTTGAATAATTTGGGTTATTGAAATTATATTATTATCACTCACAATTTTATTTTTTAGAGGTTAAGATTTTCACTCACTTCATACTTCACCACTAATTTAGGTGGATACAATGTTTTTGTCCCTGTTTTAGGGTTAAAATCTATCTTTTCATCAATTTTTTCTACACTAAAAGTACCAAAATCAGGCAAATCCATAACGCTTCCATCGTTCAAACTCTCTGAAACCGTATCGGTAAATGCTTTCAATAAACCTTTGACCTCTAATTGAGGAAGATTCATTTCCAAAGCAATATTTTTTATCAATTCATTATAAGTCATTTGTCTCTCTTTTTATCAAAAAGTTATTTTCCTATCAATTCAAATTCTGTTGCATCAATAATTTGAGCATTATAAAATTCACCTACTTTTATATTTTCAGTTGATAGAGGAATCAGCACCTCTGGGTCAACTTCGGGCGAATCAAATTCTGTTCTTCCCACATAAAAATCTTTTTCAGCTTTATCGATAATTGTTTTAAATGTTTTTCCTATTTTATCTCTTTGAATATCAAATGAAATTTGCTCTTGCACTTGCATCAAAGTTTCTAATCGTTTTTCTTTTATTTCAAAATCAATATTATCTTGATAATGCTCTGCTGCAAAAGTCCCTTCTTCGTGGGAATAAGCAAATGCCCCCAATCTTTCAAATCTCATATTTTCAACAAACTCTATCAACTCTCTAAAATCATCTTCTGTTTCATCGGGGTGTCCCACTAGCATAGTGGTACGCAAATGTATATCAGGAACTTCTTCTCTAATTTTTTGAATCAACTCTATGGTTTGTTGTTTTGTAACATTTCTTCTCATTTTCTTCAACATATTATCGCTAATATGCTGTAAAGCAATATCTAAATAATTACAAACATTTTCTCGCTCTCTTATCACCTGTAAAATATCTGTTGGAAACTGCGAGGGATAACCATAATGTAATCGAATCCATTCAACTCCTTTTATCTCTGACAACTTTCGTACCAAATCTGATAATCGGTTTTTTTTATACCTATCCCGTCCATAAAAAGTTAAATCTTGTGCAATCAATTGAAACTCCTTTACACCTTTATCAACTAAATTTTCAACTTCTTTTACAATATCTTCCATTTTCCGAGAATGATGTTTACCTGTAATAAGCGGTATAGCACAATATGAACAAATACGATTACAACCTTCCGATATTTTCACATAAGCATAATGAGAAGGAGTAGTTAATTTTCTTTCTAAACGTACATCTGACCTAAATTCTTGCCCTATTTCTGTAAGAACTTCTGAATAATTGAATTTTCCAAAATATTTATCTACTTCGGGAATTTCGCTTTCCAATTCACTCAAATATCTCTCTGACAAACACCCCATAACATAAAGTTTTGAGTTGTTCTCTTTTTTCTTTTCAACTAATTGTAAAATTGTATTAATACTTTCTTCTTTGGCATCTCCTATAAATCCACAAGTATTTACAATTACTACATCACCATCAGGATTATCAAAATCGTGTCTCACATCATATTCCAACACTTCAAATTGCTTCAATAATCTTTCCGAATCCACCAAATTTTTAGAACAGCCAAGTGTTACAATATCTGCAATTTTACGTTTCATTCAGTTTTTTTAAAACTTTTTCTTTTTGAACTCATTTAAACTTTTAATATTTCACAAAGTTCTTTATTCAAATAATGTTTCAACAAATTTCTCTTTATTAAAAATTTGTAAATCTGTAATTTTTTCTCCTAACCCAATATATTTTACAGGAATTTTAAATTGGTCAGAAATTCCAATAACCACTCCCCCTTTTGCCGTTCCATCTAATTTTGTTACAGCCAAAGCATTCACTTCGGTTGCTTTGGTAAATTGTTTGGCTTGTTCATAAGCATTTTGTCCCGTAGAACCATCTAACACCAACAATACTTCGTTGGGAGCAGTTGGAACAACTTTTTGCATAACCTTTTTTATCTTGGTTAATTCATTCATCAAATTCACTTTATTGTGAAGTCGTCCTGCTGTATCAATAATCACAACATCAGCATCATTTGCTTTTGCAGAAGAAAGGGTGTCAAAAGCAACAGAAGCTGGGTCAGAACCCATTTTTTGCTTTATTACAGGCACACCCACTCGCTCACCCCAAATATCCAATTGCTCTACTGCGGCAGCTCTAAAAGTGTCTGCTGCACCCAAATAAACCGATTTACCAGCTTGTTTAAATTGATTGGCTAATTTTCCTATCGTAGTAGTTTTTCCTACGCCATTTACACCAACAACCATTATCACATAAGGTTTAGAAGATAAATCAGCATCAAAATCATTCACTTGTTCAACATTATTTTCTGCCAATAAAGCAGAAATTTCCTGTTTCAACAATTGATTCAACTCATTTGTGTTTAGATATTTATCTTTGGCAACTCGTTGTTCCAATCTTTCAATAATTCTTAATGTTGTTTCAACACCCACATCAGAAGTAACAAGCACTTCTTCAAGATTGTCCAAAACCTCATCATCTACTGTTGATTTTCCAGCTATTGCACGAGATAATTTAGAAAACACATTTTCTTTTGTTTTAGCTAAACCTTCATCTAATACCTCTTTATTTTCTTTATTAAACAGTCCAAAAAATGCCATAATTATACTATTTATTTGTTTTAACCTTACAAAATAACAAAATATATTTCAAATAAAAAAACTTTCATTTTTATGAAAGTTTTTTTATTGTTATTATTAAGAAGAATAAACGAACTTACTTTTTAGCAAGCACTTCTTTTATTCTATCATTATGTACCATTTCTTCTTGGAAAGTATATGCACCTGTTTTAGGTGATTTTACCATTTTAATTACTTTAGAGAACGTACGACCTTCTGCCTTACGCATACTCGCAACTGCTTTCTTTGCCATTGTCTATATACTCCTATTTTATTTAATTTCTTTATGAACTGTCATTTTTCTTAGAATAGGATTGTATTTTTTCAACTCCAAACGATGTGGAGTATTTTTCCTATTTTTCATAGTAATATAACGTGAAGTACCTGGCATCCCACTGTCTTTATGCTCAGTACATTCAAGAATTACTTGTGTTCTTGCGTCTTTTGATTTCTTTGACATTTTACTTCCTCCCTATTTTAAACGTATAAATATCCTTTTTCGGCAGCTTTTTTCAATGCTGCATCAAGTCCTAATTTATTAATTGTACGAATACCTGATGCAGACACTTTTAGTTGTATCCAAAGGTCTTGCTCTACCCAATAAAATTTCTTTGAAAACAAGTTCACATCAAATCTACGCTTTGTGCGACGTTTTGAGTGAGAAACATTATTCCCAACCATCGCCTTTTTTCCGGTTATCTGACAAATTTTTGACATTGTTATTTACTGTTCTTTATATTGTTATATTTTTATTTTTGACAAAATAGAGTGCAAAAGTACATTTTTTTTTTTACACAACAAAATATTCTTTACCTTTTTTAAAAAAGATAGAATAAACTTTAAAAAGAAAAACTATTTTTTATTACAAACTTTACTCAAATATTGACTTTATTTTCCCACAAAAGAGTAGAGTAAACCAATCAACAATGCAAAAGCTGCAATTACTGAAAATAAAATAATCAACATTAAACGAATAAATTTTTTGTTTTCCATTTTTTATTCCTATTTATTAAAAATGAGTACAAAGATATATATTTTTTCATACTTAGAAAAAATCGTATTTTTGTGGCATTAAATTATTTTTAGAATGAGACAGCCATTAGCAGAAAGGATGCGTCCTCACAGTTTGAAAGACTACGTGGGGCAAAAACATTTAGTCGGCGAAAAAGCAATTATACGCTCAATGATAGAATTGGACAATATTAGTTCTTTTATTTTGTGGGGACCACCGGGAGTTGGAAAAACAACACTTGCCAAAATTATAGCCGAAGAATTAAAATTACCTTTTTACACTTTAAGTGCAGTAACATCTGGTGTAAAAGAGGTAAGAGAAATTATCCAAAAAGCGAAAAAAAATAATATTTTCTCAAAAGGAACACCCATACTTTTTATTGATGAAATACATCGTTTTAGCAAATCTCAGCAAGACTCATTGCTTGGAGCGGTAGAAGATGGAACTTTTACACTGATAGGAGCTACAACCGAAAATCCATCTTTTGAAATCATAAGACCTCTACTTTCTCGATGCCAAACATACATCTTAAAACCATTAGAAAAAGACGATTTAATAGAACTTGCAAATCGCACTTTCAAAAATGATACTTTATTAAAAAAAAGACGATTATTTATAGATGAAGAAGAAGCCTTAATACAGCATTCAGGGGGAGATGCTCGGAAGTTATTAAATATTTTAGAACTTTTAGCAAACAACGATTTATCGGAAGAATTGCATATTACCAATAAGAAAGTTATAACCTCACTACAACAAAACCCATTGGCTTACGACAAAAATGGAGAGCTTCATTACGATATTATTTCTGCTTTTATCAAATCAATACGAGGAAGCGACCCAGATGCTGCTATTTATTGGTTGGCAAGAATGATTAAGGGAGGAGAAGACCCTAAATTTATAGCAAGAAGATTGATTATTTCGGCATCAGAAGATATTGGATTAGCCAATCCGAATGCTTTATTACTCGCCAACAACTGTTTTGATGCGGTACAAAAAATCGGTTTACCAGAAGGAAGAATTCCATTGGCTCAAACAACGATTTATTTAGCAACTTCCCCAAAAAGTAATTCTGCATATACAGCTATCAACAGTGCTTTGGAAATAGTAGAAAAGACAGGAAATCTTACCGTTCCACTTCATTTGAGAAATGCACCAACAAAACTAATGAAAAATCTAAACTATGGAAAAGGATATAAATATTCTCATAATTACCAAAACAACTATACAGAACAGCAATATATGCCAGAAGAGTTGGAAAACTTAAAATTGTGGGAACCACAATCTAACCAATTTGAACAAAAGATTAGTGAGCAGTTAAATAAACTTAAAAAAATAAGGTTGCCTAAAAAATAGACAACCTCTTTTGTCGGGATGAGAAGATTCGAACTTCCGACCCCACGCCCCCCAGACGTGTACTCTAACCGGACTGAGCTACATCCCGAATTTTTCGAGGACAAAGA
>PDWI01008152.1_pt1 | contig 12430 bp, 9 predicted proteins | sample 1430891 | NCBI WGS metagenome assembly PDWI01 (sample SAMN01162508, study PRJNA174530) | Oral metagenome, whole genome shotgun sequencing project. | biome: Marine environment; feature: Marine mammal; material: Swab sample of the gingival sulcus; isolation source: swab sample of gingival sulcus...
AAGGGTGAGATTGATAATCTTCGTTTCTGGAAAAGAGCTTTGTCTGAGGCTGAGCTAAAGGCTGATATGTCTGCTGATGTAGCAAATGGTGATAGACTTGTCGCAGCTTATGACTTCGAAAATATAAGAGGAAAGCTTGTGCCTGATGTAAGTAATAGTGTAAATAAACATAATGGACGCTTACTTCCTGATTCTTATAAAGTGAAGCAGATTACAGATCTTACAGGGCGTGGTAATACGAATCAGAAAATTGTTGGCCTAACTGTCTCTGGTGAAGGGCAAAGTGCTAAGTTGAGAAATCTAACTGTAAGCATGGAAGGTACTACAGATATTGCAGACGTTGCCAAGCTGAGAGTATTGATTAAAAATAACAAATACAAGTATAAGGAAGTCGGTTCGGCTGATGTCAAAGAGGGTGAGATCATTATACCTTTGGATAATGAAGTGAAGATTATTCGTGGTAGTAATACTCTTTATCTTGCTTACGATGTGAAGAAGACAGCTCTTGAAGGGCATCAACTTGATGGTCGTATCATTTCTCTTGAAACAACGGAGGGAGTCTTAAATGTTAAGTCTAAAGGTAATCCAAAGGGTAGTAGAGAAATCCTACTTGCTCGTAAGCGTATCTTTGCTCCAGGGGATTATGGTTCTAAGAACTACCGCATCCCTGCAATTATCACAGCTAAAGATGGATCTTTGATTGTCCTTACAGATAAGAGAAAGAATAATGAGGCTGACTTACCTCAAGACATTGATGTCGTTGTTCGTCGTAGTACAGATAATGGTTTGACTTGGTCAGATCCTGTAACTATTGCCGAAGGTAAAGGCTATGGTAAAGGTTACGGAGATGCTGCTGTCGTGATGGCTCAAGATGGTACATTGATTACAACTTTTGTTGGAGGCGTTGGTCTTTGGGGTGGACCAGGCAATATTACACGTACTTATATCTCAAAAAGTACAGATAATGGTATAACATGGACTGCTCCTATTGATATTACAGATCAACTTTATGGTCCGAACTGCCCATCTAATGAGAATAGACGTAAAGAGTGGGTCGGAGTATTCTGTGCTTCAGGTAATGGGTTCTGTACACGTTCAGGTCGTATTATGTTTGTTGCTTGTGCTAGAGTAAATAAGGGATCTCTTGATAACTATCTTTTTTATTCTGATGACTTAGGTAAGACTTGGAACGTTTCAGGTAAAGCAAAGGTTTCAGGTGATGAAGCAAAGGTTATTGAATTAGAAAATGGAGACTTGTTGATGAGTATCCGTCATGGGGGAGCTGGTTCAGGTACGAAACCTCGTCCATGGGTTCTTTCTAAAGATGGAGGTAAGACTTGGACAGAGTCTGGCTCTTGGGCAGAAGTTTTAGATCCTGCTTGTAATGGAGATATTATCTACTACACTTCAAAGCATGATGGTTATAAGCGTAATCGTATCCTACATTCAATACCATACAGTACAAGAGGTGCTAGAGAAAATGTATCTGTTCTTCTTAGTTATGATGAAGGTAAGACTTGGCCTATTAGAACGCTTATTAGTAAAGGTCCATCTGCTTACTCATCTATTTGTAAACTTAAGGACGGAACAATTGGGGTCTATGTGGAAGAGTCTGATCCAACGACGGCAAGAGGCTACTCGTTATATTTCATAAATGTATCTCTTTCTTGGTTAACAAATGGGAAAGATAGGTATCGCGATCCAAACTCTAAAGATGAGCTTTTAAAATCTCCAGTGCTTAGTCTTGATCCAAGTAAGACTTATACTAAACCAGTGAAGCTAAGCATTAGTCATCCTGATGAGAATGTTACTTTATATTATACATTAGACGGCACGACTCCTACAACGGAGTCGCCCGTTTATGTTGCTCCTATTAAGCTAAATAAATCAACAAGAGTTTCTGTCCTTGCATGTAAGGATGGTGGTTTAGAGAGTGAAGTTGTAGTTGCTGACTACGTAATTGACCTAGATACAGAAGGAACTGTTACAGCTGTTGAAGATATTCAGTCATCTCTCAAGGTATATGCTAGCAATAAGATCCTATATGTTAAAGGACTTAAAGCACCAGCTAAAGGAAGTATTTACAGCATTAAGGGTGAACTAGTCAAACAATTAGTTCTTAATGAGCAAAACAATGCTATTTCCCTTAACTTAGAACAAGGAATTTATTTCATTAAAATAGAAAGTGCTCAGGGTATAAAAGTCTTTAAGTTGCTTGTTAAAGCATAGGACTTCCCTCTGATTGGAAACTATTCTCGGACGGGTTTTGCCCAGTAAAGTTTACGTTGTAAGGTTTCAACGAATGGTCTATTCTTAAGCCTTACCATCTTTACTAAATGTTCTGAAAGCTTAACTTTTATTTGAGAGCCACATCTTAGGGTGTGGCTCTCTCCATCTATAACAAGTAGATAGGAGTCATTCTTTGCCTCAACACTAAGTTCTATTTGAGTGGTGTCTGAAACGACAAGAGGTCTAATGTTTAAGGAGTGAGGAGCAATGGGGGCAAGTAGAAGGCAGGGACTGTTGGGTGTGATGATCGGACCATAGACACTGAGAGAGTATGCGGTTGAACCCGAAGGTGTTGATAGAATAAGTCCATCAGCTTCATAGTCAGCTAGGTATTCTCCATTCAAGAGAGTATGTACGTTAATCATCGAACCTGTTTCCCTTTTTAGGATTGCAATATCATTAAGTGCTTCACCTAAGAATTGATTATCGACAGAGATACTCAATTTCTTACGCTCCTCAATCTTAAACTCTTGACTGAAAAGTTTAGGTATTTCAGGAGCAGACTCCTCAAGGTCTAGGTCAGTTAAAAAACCGAGATGCCCTAGGTTAATCCCAAGAATAGGAATATCCTGTCGTCCAATACGCTTAGTTGTCCTGAGGAAGTTCCCATCTCCTCCAAGGCTGATTGCAAAATCTAGCTCTAGTTCTCCCTCTGATGGAAGAATCCTTTGCTCGAAGGTTAAGGCTTTGATTCTTGTTTGCAAGGCTGTGTAGCTTTCATGCTCGAAGTATAAGACTACATCCTCTCGCTCTAAGGCTTGGAAGCATTCTTTTAGTCCAAGAAGCTCATCATCTTTATACTTACTCCCAAAAATCCCTATTTTATACATTTTTTCTTCTTTACTCAAAATAAACACTTATATTTGCTTAAAGTTCGCCTTTTATAGCTTTGCTTCAGGGAGCTTTAAGTATAAGTGTGATATAACTAAACCTATTGTTGGTACAAATATAGTTAAAAATAGATGACAAAGTTAAGTGTTAATGTAAATAAGATTGCAACACTCCGAAATGCTAGAGGAGGGGATGTGCCAAACTTACTCCAAGTAGCAAAAGATCTAATCCGTTTTGGTGCAGATGGGATTACGGTTCATCCACGACCAGATGAGCGACACATCCGCTATCAAGATGTGTATGATTTAAAAAAGATGCTCACGGTTGAGTTCAATATTGAGGGTAATCCGACTGAAAGTTTCCTTCGTCTGGTTTTAGATATTTGTCCTGATCAGGTAACACTTGTGCCAGATGCTCCAGATGCTCTAACAAGTAATGCGGGTTGGGATGTGAAGAATCATTTTGATTTTCTTTCATCAGTGATTAGGCGTTTCCATGAGAAGAATATTCGCGTCTCAATATTTGTAGGAACGGATGTAGAAAATATTCGTTTGGCTGCAAAAGCAGGGGCTGATCGTGTCGAGCTATATACCGAACCTTATGCTCAAGCTTATCCGATTGATCGTGCCAAGGCAATAGCTCCTTTCATCGAATCGGCTCAAGTTGCCAAAGAAGTTGGTTTGGGCTTGAATGCAGGTCATGACTTGAGTGCTGAGAATCTTACTTTTTTTAGTCAAGAAATTCCATTTTTGGACGAAGTTTCCATCGGACATGCCCTTATCAGTGATGCTTTGTATTGGGGATTAGAGGAGACTGTTAGACGTTATCAGGCTTGTCTTCAAAAGAAATAGAGCGTATTAACCCTTATAAAATAGATTTCTTATGATTGATGTTTATGTTTTTCTAGCTGATGGCTTTGAAGAGATTGAAGCGATTACAACGATTGATCTCTTGCGACGTGCAGGTTTAGCTACAGTTATGGTTTCTGTCAGTGATCATCTTGAGGTTTTTGGGGCTCATAACATCAGCCTGATTGCTGATAGGTGTTTGGAAGATGTAGATGTATCTTCTGCTCGTGCTTACGTTTTACCTGGAGGAATGCCTGGGGTTACAAATCTTAATGCCGTGGATTTGCTTCGTCAAACAATCAAAAAAGCTTATGATGAGCAGAAACTAATAGGAGCAATCTGTGCAGCTCCTATGATCTTAGGTGAATTGGGCATCCTCAAAGAGAAGGAAGCTATTTGTTATCCAAGTTTTGAAGCAAGCCTTCAGGGAGCAAAGCTTTCAGACAAGCCAGTTGTTTGCTCAGGTTGTGTGATAACCGCTAAGGCTGCTGGCTGGACAATTGATTTTGCTCTAGAGATTATTCGCAGTCTTGAGGGAGAGGAGAAAGCTTCTCAAATAAAGGCTGAAATCACTCCGTGCTAAGTGTGGAAAAAAATAAGCCTAAGTTTTAATAAATTCTTGGGAAGATTTTCTAAAATCTTAGGCTTGATTTCAAAAAGTTTAAGGGAAGAAATTTTACTAAATTCTTAAAAAGAAAAATATATGGAACGAGAACACAGAAGATGTCTTATTATTGGTTCAGGCCCTGCTGGTTATACAGCGGCAATTTATGCCTCACGTGCCAATCTAGCTCCACTACTTTATGAAGGTCTGCAACCTGGTGGACAATTAACGACAACAACAGATGTTGAGAACTTCCCCGGTTATCATGCTGGAGTTACAGGTCCTCAGCTAATGATGGACTTGAAGAAACAGGCTGAGCGATTTGGAGCAGAGATTCGCTCTGGACTTGCTGTTAAGGCCGATTTATCTAAAGCTCCTTATGTGATTACCTTTGATTCTGGAGTAGAGGTAGAAGCCGATACAGTAATTATTGCTACAGGAGCGACGGCTAAGTACCTCGGACTTGAAGATGAGACTAAGTACGCTGGAATGGGTGTTTCTGCATGTGCAACATGTGATGGCTTCTTTTACCGAGGAAAGAGCGTAGCAGTCGTTGGTGGAGGAGATACCGCTTGCGAAGAGGCTCTATATCTATCAGGTCTTGCTAAGCAAGTTTACTTGATCGTTCGCCGAGATGTGCTTCGTGCATCTGAGATCATGCAGGAGAGAGTAAAGAATGCAGAGAATATTACCATTCTTTGGGAGCATAATACTCTTGGACTATTTGGAGAGAATGGCGTAGAGGGTGCTAGACTTGTTAAGCGAAAAGGTTTACCTGATGAAGAAGAAGTGAATATTGCTATTGATGGCTTCTTCTTGGGTATTGGTCATGCACCTAACTCATCTCTCTTTGCAGATTTCTTAGACTTGGACGAAGTTGGTTATATCAAGACCGAAGCTGGTACTCCTCGTACGAACGTTGAAGGAGTTTTTGCTGCGGGAGATGTAGCCGATCCTCATTATCGTCAAGCAATTACAGCTGCGGGTTCGGGCTGTCAAGCCGCTCTTGAAGCAGAACGTTACCTTGTTGCCAAGGGCTTGTAACTTAAGCAGGATAACAAATAGAGGCTGTACCTAATAAAGTACAGCCTCTATTCGTTGTGGCGAAGAACAAAGTGCTGGCTTTTGAGCCAATTACTTTGCTCTTTAACAGAGAAAAGACCTAGAATGCAAGAACATTCTAGATCTTTTCCTTAAAAGCTTACAAGCCAGAGCCTGAATGATTAGGGTTGGGTTGAGCATTAGGCTTTTTGGACTCAGACTTTTTTTTGCAAAGTGTGTGAAGTGAAGCCGTTTGTAAACCTGACTTAATCATCTTACCAGGTGTAAAGAGAACGCGTATCCGCTTGATGTCTGCGGTTTGGAATTTCTCCTCGCTGTCACTGGCCTTCGACTTGAAGCTAACACGCATTCGTCCTAAGTCACCTAACTCAACGATGCGTCCAGCCGTTAGCTCGTCTGTGATGAGTTGAGTAAGAGTCAGTAGGGTAGAGCGGACATCTCCCTCTGAGACAGCCGATATTCTGGCTATCTGCTTCTGCAAGTGTTCTATGGTTGTTACACCGTTGTACACAGCCTTAGCATAGTGGAAGGTTTGTTCGCCTTTTGCTGTAGTCAGCTTCTTGTTTGCTACTTTGAAATTAATCATAGTACATTTAATTGACTTCCCTGAAGAAATAGAGCGATGACAGGATCTAAGACTCTTGTTCATCTATTCGCTAGTCAATTAGCTTGTGCCTATTCTCATGGGGAAGCAGAGGATTTGCACCTCCGAGTGTTCCTTTGACACTCTTTTTGGGTGAATAAATAAAAAATTAAATTGATTTCTAGTGCTTCTCATGAAGTGTTCCCAAAAACATTTAACTTTATGCCACATTTTGAAATTTTTGTCGCACAAGTTTTTTCTTTTGTCGCACAAAATTTTTGTTTTGAGCCACAAAATTTTGAGCCACATCATTCAAAGCAAAAGAATCATTTATCACCTTAAAGAACATGAACCCTCTCCTAGGGTCTAAGACGTAAAAAAATAGAAGGCTGTACCTCTCGGTACAGCCTTCTTCTTTCTGTAATACAGTGGGTTAATCGTTTGTGTTTGTTGCTTTAGCTAGTTGCTTATCTTCTTTATCCTTGAGCCTCATATAGGCAACTTGAATAACTGCAGGGATTGTTACACGATATGCAGGACCTGCTACATCAATAGCTGTCCAAATTGCTGTAGCTAACCAACCGATAGGACCTGCAAATATACTAATCCAACGAGTAAGTGCAGCATTAGCAGCAAGGCTTAATCCCCTTCCTAGTAGTGCTTTCGCAACAGCATTTGCTACAATCACTGCAATCTTATAAGGGGCAAAGCCTCCATTCTTGATAGCAATTTGAATACCTGCAATTAAAGCTTCCTTTCCAAAGCTTGCAACCCGAACACCGATTTCATCAGCTATTTGCTTTAGATCCTTTTCTGAAATTTTATCTAAGGAGTCCAGAAGTATCTTTTGAAGAAGGTGTGCTTCAATAGTTTCTACAGAAGAGAACTTATTAAAGTTTACCTTCATTTTCTTAGCCACATCAACTAGAATTTCCTTATAATTAACAGGAACTCCTCCTCTATATAGAGTTGCGAAGGTATTACTACCGTATAGACGAAGCTCTTGTTGAATTTGAGGAACCATTGCTCTAAGGTTATGAGAGTAATACTTCTTAAACTCCCTTGTTTGGCTTAGAGATTCCGTTAGGCGGAAACTACCTTTTCGGTCTTTGACTAGGTAGTCAATAAGGATGTGTAAGTCCTTGTTGTTAGCATCCTGAAGAAATGTTAAGTCTGAATCTACTTCTACTCTTGATTTTGGAATTAGGTTGTCAAATTTGATCATAATAATAATTTTATTTGTAGCCCCTTCACCTCTACTGAGCTAAAAAACTTATAAAGAAAGCGTGAGGTTGCTATGTACATCAGTCTATCATCGTTGGCTCCTGAGAATTGGCCTTGCAAGTATAAACAGATGTTCATAGCAACCCCACGCCTTACGACGTGGAGTGGCTATACCATCCTTCCACTTGCTTGAATTTTCTCAGGATTCACGATGGGAAGAATGAAGCATAACGCTTCCTATAAAATATGTAGAGCTTTTTATTAGCCTACGAGAGCAAATTTACAAATTAATCATTAATAATCAAATCTTTTTCCATATTTTTTATGAATTATTCTCTTTGGATATAGATTTTAGCCTGTTTAGAAGTCTTGTTATTTGTTAAGTGTCGCTTAAAGTTTTTTAGTTAATAGTAAGGTCAAGTTTTTTCTCATTAATAAAAGGAATGCTTGTACCCAGTAGAGTACAAGCATTCCTTTTTATAGTTGAAATATATGATTATCCGTTAACCTTAGCCATGTAAGCTACAAGTTCTAGAACTTTGTTTGAATAACCGATTTCGTTGTCATACCAAGATACAACCTTAACAAAGTTGTCTGTAAGAGCAATACCAGCTTTAGCATCGAATACAGAAGTACAAACTTCACCAAGGAAATCACTTGATACTACAGCTTCTTCTGTATAGCCAAGGATACCCTTTAATTCGTTTTCGCTTGCTTCTTTCATTGCTGCACAGATTTCTTCGTACTTAGCAGGCTTTGTAAGGTTTACTGTCAAGTCAACAACAGAAACATCCAAAGTTGGAACACGGAAAGACATACCTGTCAATTTGCCGTTAAGTTCTGGGATAACCTTACCTACTGCCTTAGCAGCACCTGTTGAAGATGGGATGATATTACCTGCAGCTGCACGTCCACCTCTCCAGTCCTTCGCACTTGGTCCGTCAACAGTCTTTTGTGTTGCAGTAGTAGCGTGTACTGTAGTCATAAGACCATCAGAGATTCCCCACTTGTCGTTAAGAACCTTAGCGATAGGAGCAAGACAGTTTGTAGTACAAGAAGCGTTAGAAACGAACTTAGTACCCTTTACATACTTGTCATGGTTTACTCCACATACGAACATTGGAGTGCTGTCCTTACTTGGAGCAGACATTACAACGTACTTAGCTCCTGCATCGATATGTCCTTGAGCCTTTTCTTCTGTTAAGAATAGACCAGTAGATTCTACTACGTACTCAGCACCTACAGCATCCCACTTAAGGTCAGCTGGGTTACGTTCTGCAGTCACACGGATTGTTTTACCATTTACGATTAGGTTTCCATCTTTAACTTCAACAGTTCCATCGAAACGACCATGCATTGTGTCGTACTTAAGCATATAAGCTAAATAGTCTGTGTCTTGAAGGTCATTAATACCTACGATTTCGATGTCTTGACGCTTCATTGCCGCACGGAATACGAAACGTCCGATACGTCCAAAGCCATTGATACCTACTTTAATCATTGTCTTCTAATTTTGTTATTGATTAATAAAAATTTACTCTATGTTCCAGAGAAAAGCTCCCTTGCTTTTCTCACTACAAATTTAATAAAATAATTCTATAACGTCAAACTTTTAGGAAGAATAGCTCATATTTAAGGTCTTCCTTGTTCTTGAATTATTAATTAAATATAAAGAATAGGAGATCTTTCAGGCATTCAGTTGATGAAAGTGTCGCTTCAACACCTTTACTTTTTGCATCGCTGATGCGAATCTGATGTATGATTTGGAAATTTTTCATTACTGAATAGTTTTGTAGTCCTGCGAGGTAGTTATTGACTTGTAGTATATTAGCTCGTAGATTTTGCTGAATACTCTCTTTACTTTTATTTGGTAGATAATGACAGATCATCAGGTTTGAGAAAAATGTAAAGATGAGGGGTAAGATTGCTTGGACTGGATGCTTAGCTTCATTTTCTGCGAAGTGCTGAACAATCTTAAAAGCTCTTGCTTCGTCTTTATTAACGATAGCGTCTATCAGTTCGAAGTTGTTGAACTCCTTACTTATACCGATATATTGCTCAATATCATCTAAGCTAATCTGATGCTTTGGCTTATTAATCGCTAGGGCAAGCTTATTCAAGTCTGAGGCAATCTGCTCTAGGTTTGTCCCTGTATGATCTGCAAGAATTTGAGCGACTTGATTGGAAATTTCAAAGCCATATTCTTTAGCCATGAGCATAATTGTCTCAGCAATCTTATACTCTTTAACCGCTTGGCTCTCGAAACAGACCGCTTTCTCAAGCAAGAGCTTAAAGAATGTCTTACGTTTATCTAGTTTATTCTTATAACAAAGGACAAGTGTCGTTTGTGAAGGGATTTCCTTAAGGTAAGGTGCTAATTTTTCAAGATTTTTAGCACTTTGAGCCTCTTTAATGATTATTAAGACTCGTTCCGACATTAGAGGAAAACGCATAAGATCAGCAATCAGATCCTCAACATTCAGTTCATCTCCATAGTGGATTGTTTGGTCGAAGTCCTTCGCTTCTTCTGGGATAATCTTCTCTATAAATAATTGGCTAAGCTTATCAATAAAATAAGACTCTTCTCCGTAGAGTAGGTAAAATTGTTGGAGATTTTTCTTTTGAATATCCTTCGATATGTCGAGATAAGTTGCCATTTTAGATCTGATTTATGTACCAGTTATATAGTTTATTAATCCCTTCTTCGAGAGAAATGCGGTATTTCCATCCTAATTGCTCCATCTTCGTGCAGTCTAAGCATTTAACGAGTGTACCATCTGGTTTGCTCGTGTTGAAGTAAAGTTTTCCGTCAAAGCCAATAATCTCCTTGACCATGAAGGCCAAGTCTTTGATTGAAATATCCAAGCCTGTCCCCACATTAATATGGGTGTTACGAATCTCAGCCTTACCGTCATGCAGGTCCTTAAAATCACATTGCTCCAAAATGAAAATAGACGCTTCTGCCATGTCATCAATATATAGAAACTCGCGTCGTGGCTTGCCCGTACCCCATATTTCGACTTCCCCTTTGGCTACGCCAAACTTAGCCAAATATTTATTAGCTTCTTCCATATTGGACATCTGCAAATTCTCAAGTACAGCCCCTTGATTTCCTTGGCTGAGCAGTTTGGCCAGGTGTATTTTCCGTATTAAAGCGGGTAGCACGTGAGCCGTCTCAAGGTTGAAGTTGTCATGAATACCATATAGATTAGTAGGCATTACAGCTATGAAATTTGTTCCGTATTGGAGGTTGTAACTTTCACAGAGTTTCAAGCCTGCAATTTTTGCAATTGCGTAGGGTTCGTTTGTGTATTCCAATGCCCCAGTTAATAACTGTTCTTCTTGAATAGCTTGCTTTGTTTCTTTAGGATAAATGCAGGAAGAACCCAAGAATAGTAGCTTTTTGACCCCATGTAGGAAGCTTTGATGAATAACGTTGTTCTGAATGGCTAAATTCTGATAGATAAAGTCTGCTCGATAAGTGTTATTGGCTAAAATCCCTCCAACTTTAGCTGCGGCTAGAATGACATAATCGGGTTGTTCTTGTGCAAAAAAACGAGCGACATCAGCCTGCTGACAGAGATCTAACTCCCTATGATTTCGTCCAATAATGTGTTTATACCCTTTAGCTTTAAGGCAACGAACAATAGCCGAACCAACCAGTCCCTCATGTCCTGCAACGTATATTTTAGCCTCTTTATCCAACATCTTATCCTTTATATTTTCTCGTTAAATCCTCTATCTGCTTTCATGAAAATACCCTTTCTAGTGAATTTTTCCTTGAGGAACAAATATAAAGCCTTTTTTTGAATTTAGGACTAAGAACTAGACGATAGATCCTTGATCTTAAATTTTGATTTGTGGATACCTAATTTTTATTTCAAATAGCTTAATTAATCTGAGGTAAAAGCCTAGTGAAACATTAGGCATATGCTTAGCAGATGCTAGGCATATGGGTATAAAAATAGTTGTTTATATTTCTTATTATTTAGCTAAATGGAGAGTTTTATTCTTGCAATGAAAAAGCTTTTTAATTACTTCTGAAATAAAAAGAGTTCTTCATGTAAAACTAATGTTATTATAGTATCATGTTTGAACATTAAATTAAGAAAGGCTCTATGCAAATATTGAATCTCTTGAAATATTTAATCTATGATACTTTCACTATCATCTGAATGCTTAGATAAGTTGCTGTTTACGACCTTTCGACTAGTATTAGCATAGCAATAAACACAATGATGAGGACAAGTATTATACATTCCTATATCCTTGCTAATCATACAACCACAAATTTTGCGTTGCCCCTTGTCTTTTAGTTTTTCAATGGATAAAGGTAAATTTCCAAACAGATCATCTTCTACCTTAGGCTTTGGGTATTTTCCTGTATTGAGAAAATAGACAAGGTCTTCGTCTTCGGCAAATAGTTCTTTCATCAATTCGCCATCAATACAGCGATTATGATCAACGCCATACTTATCTAAGTCAATCTGTTCAGAACAGGTTGCAAGACTAATTTGCCAACCCTCATTAGCCCAATAATCATGCAACTTAGCCAAACCTTCAACAACTTCAATAATTTGCTCTTCTTTTAGTTCAGCATCATCTATATTGTCTTGATTGAAAATCTCTGTTTCTCGCACAAGATTATTACGAACCTTACGATAAGCCTTTATGTCCACAAAACTAAAAACTAACTTGTGCGTATAACCTTTGATTGCGTTGCCTATGTGCCAAATACGTTTGAGTATTTCTCGCGGTGTAATATCTTTTGTTAAAATAATAGGGTCAAAACGCCAAATGACTTTCTTTGCTCCGATCTGCTTAGATAAAGCCTTGAAGTATTCTATTCTCAGATTTAGTTTAGGTAAACTTGGTTCAAAGCCCTCTCTTTCATAGTCATTCAGACTTACTTGAAAGTAATAATGAATGCCCCTTTTGTCCAGTTCAGACAAATAGGACATCATCATTTTAGGGTTTTTCGTCCAAAAG
>PDWI01008154.1_pt1 | contig 12430 bp, 9 predicted proteins | sample 1430891 | NCBI WGS metagenome assembly PDWI01 (sample SAMN01162508, study PRJNA174530) | Oral metagenome, whole genome shotgun sequencing project. | biome: Marine environment; feature: Marine mammal; material: Swab sample of the gingival sulcus; isolation source: swab sample of gingival sulcus...
AAGTAGGTACGATTAGCGTAGCGTAATCGTACGCATGGGTGATGTGTTAATCATATCTACCACGCTCGCCCGCGGGGTTGATTCAAGCAGATGCATTTGACCAAGTTGCAGGCTTTGAAAACACCTATGCCGCGCTGCGCTGATTCCATTTCTCTAACTTACTGATTGAGAAAGTATACCTGCGTAAATTCAGCTGAGGATTTATGCCTATGGGCGGTGCTTGTTAAGTATTAAATTTAAAATTTAAATTTAATTTAGTCATTCAAATTTAACAAGTGCGCCCATGCGGTTATCCTGATTTTATTGTGTTTTTTTAGTTTTCTTAACGGGGCGTTGCCAATGCTTAATTTCTGTCTGACGTGCGCGGGCAATGGCTAAACTATCGGCGCGCGCATTTTTAGTGATGGTCGAACCCGCGGCGACAGTCACGTTTTCACCCACAGTTACGGGCGCGACTAGCGCGGTATTTGAGCCAATAAACGCTCCTGCTTTAATTACTGTCTGGTGTTTATTGGCGCCGTCATAATTACAGGTAATCGTGCCCGCGCCGACGTTGACATGACGCTCAATCACCGCGTCACCAATGTAGCTCAGGTGGTTGACTTTACTTCCCGCGGCAATGTGGGCGTTCTTAGTTTCAACGAAATTGCCAATTTTGCTATGGCTTTCTAGGCGCGTGTTAGGGCGCAAACGCGCAAAAGGACCAACGACGACGTGTTCGCCCACGCTAGCGCGCTCAATGACGCTGTTAGCGAGAATTTGCGTGTTATTGCCAATCACCGCTTCCTCAATCATGCAGTTAGGGCCGATGTGCACATTATCCCCTAGGGTCACATCGCCGATGAACACAGTGTTAACATCAATAAAGCAATCCGCGCCCGCGCTCACTTGGCCGCGGATGTCAAGGCGCGCGGGGTCGGCTAGTGTCACGCCTTGCTCCATCAACTGTTCGGCTTGACGAGACTGATAAATGCGTTCTAGTTGGGCGAGCTGAATTTTATTGTTGCAACCTAATACCTCGTCCATATCAGTTATACAATAGGTGTTGACGCGGTGTCCCGCGGCATTGGCGAGAGCAACGATATCAGTTAAATAATATTCACCTTGAGAGTTGTCATTGTCAATCTTGGGTAGCAGCGCTTTAAGTAGTGCCCCGCGCACGGCAAAAACGCCCGTATTCACTTCGTTGATGGCTTTTTCTTCGGCAGAAGCATCTTTTTCTTCAACGACGCACACGGCACTGCCCGCGGTATCACGAATAATGCGCCCGTAGCCAAAGGGATTATCCATCGACACGGCAAGGACGGCAATACCGCTGTCGAGGCTGATTTCAGCTAGCGCATTCAAGGTGCTCTCACGAATCAACGGCGCATCCCCCACCAAAATAAAATAGTGCGTGTCGTCCTCTAGGTAGGGCAAGGTTTGCAACACGGCGTGCCCTGTACCCAGTTGCTCGCGTTGTTGTACCCACTTGACGGCTTCATCGCATAGCGCGGCTTGAAGCAATTTGCCCTCGTGACCGTAAACTACCAGTGGTTGCGCGCCCATTTTTTGCCCTAGGGCGGTCAAGTGCGCGACCATGGGCTTACCACCAACGGGGTGTAGGACTTTGGGAAGTGTCGATTTCATGCGTGTGCCTTTGCCCGCGGCCAAAATAATCATACCGTATTGCATTATAAACCTCTATAACATGCTACTTTTCTCAAAACGGTGGGCATTATAGCCCATGCAAGACATCGTGGGTATGGATTAAGCTGCAAAAAAAGCGTAAAATGAACAGGCTTTAGTTAATCATTCATTTTGGGTGGCTATCATGACTTATCCAGCATTAAAAAATTTGGGCATTAATCGGCCCCATGAAATCAGTGGTTATACCTTGTCAACTGAGGGAGACATGGACACCTTACGCATTCGCTATGCGCGTCACAAGGGTTCTTTGTTGCCTACATCGAAGCGCTTCAAGTTCCCGCGTCGCCCCATGCCGTGTGTGCACGTTGCCCCCGGTGAGCCAGAAATGACCGAAATTTCGCCAGCTTTAGAGGAAGCGCTAGAAGAACTGTCTTCCCTGCTGAGTGAAGAAAAAGCAGAAGCGGACAAAAAGGCCGAACTGTTGAAGGAAATTGATGAGTTTGAAAATTTTATTTGTACGCAATTGGCTGAATTTCGCGTTGAAATTGAAAAATTATAGCATTGTCCCTCAATAGGAACCTACCCCGTTCACCTTTAGGTTGAGCGGGGTTTGAATATTATTTTTAAGGAGTAAAAACTATGGGAATTTTTTCCAAGTGGTTTAGTGGCAAGCAAGATAACACGTCATCGCAATCGCACACACCATCCGAAGTTGCTGAACCACATCCCGTTAGTCAAGCGAGCGACGTGAGCCAGCCTGTTACTGACATTGGACAATTACTAGAGCAACTGAAAAGTAGCAGTCCTACACAGTTGGTTGAGATAGAAGAAAAACTGTGTGAACAGTTGTGCCAGCAAGCTGGCGATAGGTATCTGATGGACATTTGTCGCGCCAAACTGTCAACCACAGCGCGTATCGCCATTGCCGCTAATGCCAAATCGGAACGATTGCGCCAGAGTTTTCTCAATGAATTATCGAGCGACAATGCTTTATATGCTCTTGTTAATCAAAGTAACTACACCGATACGCAAGTGCACGCCATCGCCCGCATCAATGACGAGGATACGCTCAAGGAAATTTTAAATACCTATAAAAACAAGAAGAAAAAGCTCTACCGCGCCAGTAAAGAACGACTCAATGAGTTAAAGTCTTGCCACCACAGTACCACCACCCTAGAGCAACAGCTAGAGAGCTTAGCTCGCGCCGCGCAAGCACAAACATTGTCGTTATCAGCCGTTATCCATGCGGAAAAAAGCTTAGTAGAGGCGCAGGACACCGTTGAGGCGGCGACTTTGGAGGGGTTTTCTCAGTCGCTGGAAGAGCTCAAAGAAAAAGCGCTAAGTATCGACAAAATCAGATCGTCGCGCCAACATATTCTGCGCGCGGTTAGCAAGTTGGAAGAACAAATAAGAATGGGAAAATTTACGGGATCTCGTGCAGATTTTGACGCGCAAATGAACGAACAGCAACAGGCGTGGGAAAAATTGCTACCATGGGATTGCGATGAGGGTAGAGAGTTTGCCATCCGCTTCGAGAAAGCCCTGAGTCGAACCAATACCGCGGCAAATCACCACTTTGCCAGCAAGCAACAGGCAAGCGAGCATCAAGATATTCTCATCCAATGTCAGCGCTGGCTAGATAGTCAGTTATATCTCACTGAGGACGTACTAGAAGAACAGGAAAAGCGCTGGCAGGCGCTAGAGCCTCTGGATGCTAGCGCGCAACAGCAGGCAGATCAAGACTTTACCGAGTTAATGAAGCGCTTGTATGCTAAAACGCAATTGCAAAAAAATAAACAAACGGAAAACGACGAAATCGTTGCAAGCGCGGTAGAGGCCTTCGCCGAGGCTTTGGAAAAGGGCGAGGTCAGCAAGGCGCAAGAAATTCATCAAACCATTAAACAGCGCCTAGACAGCGAGACAGGTGTGTCCAAGTGGATTCGCGAAGGCGTGACCGAGCGCTTTAAGCGTTTGGAAGGTCATCTTTCTGAGTTAAAACGCTGGCAACAGTTTGGTGATGAGCAGGTTCGGCAGAACCTGATTGCTACCATGCGCGCGCTAGTCGATAACGAAGAAATACATATCGAAGCCAAAGCCGACCAAGTCAAAATGTTGCAACAGCGTTGGAAAGAGGTCAAAGGCAAAGCGCCACAAGACTTGTGGGAAGAATTTAAAACCTTGGGCGACCAAGCGTGGGAACCTTGCGCCAAGTATTTTGAGGCTCAACGTCGCGTTGCCAACGTGTTGCTACAAGAGCGTTTGGGCTTTTTGAATGAGATTCAGCGCCATTTGGATAGCTTTGACTGGTCAAATCCCAACTGGAAAGCCTCCGCCGAAGCCAATAAAAAATTTGAAAAAATTTGGCGAGAATTTCCCAGACTGCCCGACAAGCAGTACTACAAGGCGAAAAAAGCCTATGACAAAATTTCCACCCAGTGGGATAACTATTTAGAACAAGAACGTGAGCGCGAGCGCCAGCGCCGCGAAGGTTTAATTAAACAGGCAGAAGCCCAACTAGCAAACGAGGATACGAGCAATGCCATCGAAGTCATTAAAGGCTTGCAGAAGCAGTGGTCGCCAACGCTGGGCTTGAAAAAACAGCGCGAGGAGCAAGCGCTGTGGAATCGCTTTAAGACGGTTTGCGATGCCGTGTTTGAGGCGCACAACCAACAGCGTGCCGCGGAAAAGCAGGCTAAAAACGATGCCTTAGAAGCGCATTTACAGCGGTTAAATGCCATAGAGGCACTATTAGATAACGAACGCGATTTAGATAAGTTGCGTCCACAGTATTTACAGGCATTGGATGCCTTGCCTAGTTTTTCGGATGTATCGGAAAAAGCTGCACAATCGTTGCGCGCTCAGCTCGATCACTTAACGCGGCGCTACGAAAAGTACGAGCACGAAGTGTTGCTGGAAACGCGCCTCGATTATCTCGCGCAACTCAATGACCAAGATTTGCTGTGTATTCAAATTGAAAGGGATCAGCGCGCCCCAGACCGCCTAGCCAGCTTATCCAATAAATGGCATTCTATTAAGCCATTGCTCAATGATGGGCAATCGCGCATGCGTAAGCGTTTTGATTACGCTTACGAAGCACAACAAAATGGCGTTGCCGTTGAACCTGATTTAAGTGTGATTGACGAGGCACAGGAAATTTGTCTCTTGTTAGAATTGACGGCAGATTTGCCTAGCCCTGACTTTGCCTTGTCAGCGCGTGAAGCCCTGCGCTTGCGTATTTTAGATGCCGCCATGAACGGTGATAAATCGTTTGAGCACTACGCTACTGAGGCGGGGCTTTACGACATTACCGTGCGCTGGCTGACATTGCCCAAAAGTGCCCTAACGGCAGAATTAAGTGGTTATTCTTTGACGAATTGGCGCGCGCGCTTTAATGAAAACGTCAAACAAGTTAGGCTGACTAACCGTCTCAAGAAAATGCGCGAATCCGAGGGATTGACATAGTCAGTGTCAGTAATGACTTTATGAAAAATAACATAATAACATAATAAAATAATAACTAAATAATAACCAATAGGAAAACGAATGAACAACAATACTCCCCGTCCCGTAACTGCTGAAGTTACCTATGTTGGTGACTTGCGTACGCAAGGCAGGCATGTGCAATCGGGCATCAGCCTTTTGACCGATGCCCCTGTCGACAACCACGGCAAAGGCGAAGCGTTTTCGCCCACCGACCTCGTCGCTACCGCGCTGGCTAGCTGTATGCTGACCATCATGGGCATTAAAGCCAAAGATTTGGGCATCGACTTAACCGACAGCACAATTGATGTTACTAAAGTAATGTCCGCCAACCCGCGGCGCATTGCCCAGATTCAGCTGGTTTTTCACCTGCCTGCCAGCTTGGATGGGCGCGCGCGAAAAGTGTTAGAGGCCGCCGCCCATACTTGCCCCGTTGCTCAAAGCTTGCATCCTGAAACGCAACAGCAAGTAGTATTTAATTACGATATCCCCTCTTGATAGGGTAATAACTACACGCTCCCCCCTCTGCCACTTAGGGAGAGGGGTTTTTTAACTCCTTATGTTTAAAAGATAAAAATATGTCACAATACGTTTACACTATGCAGGGCGTGGGCAAAATCGTCCCCCCCAATAAATACATTTTAAAAGATATTTACTTATCCTTTTTCCACGGTGCAAAAATCGGGGTTTTAGGGCTTAACGGCGCGGGTAAATCCACCTTGCTACGCATTATGGCGGGCGTGGATACTGACATTGTCGGTGAAGCGCGCCCTCAAGCGGGATTAAATATTGGTTATTTGCCACAAGAACCCGAACTCGACCCCGATAAAACTGTCAAAGAAATTGTTGAAGAAGCTGTAGCGCATATCAAAAACGCGCAAGCGGAACTCGACCAAGTCTATGCTGCCTACGCTGGGCCCGATGCCGATTTTGACAAGCTCGCCGCTAAACAAGCCGAATTGGAAAACATTATTACCGCGGCCGACGCTCATAATCTCGACCGCAATTTAGATATTGCCGCTGATGCCTTGCGCTTGCCACCTTGGGATGCCAAGGCCGAGCACTTGTCGGGTGGTGAAAAACGCCGCGTAGCGCTGTGTCGCTTATTGCTTTCTAAACCCGATATGCTGTTACTGGATGAGCCAACTAACCACTTAGACGCGGAATCGGTGGCATGGCTAGAGCGCTTCTTGCACGAATACAGCGGCACAGTCGTTGCCGTCACGCACGACAGATACTTCCTCGACAATGTCGCAGGTTGGATTTTGGAACTTGACCGCGGGGAAGGTATTCCTTGGGAAGGCAACTACAGCTCGTGGTTGGAGCAGAAGGAAAAGCGCCTCGCCACCGAGGAAAAGCAACAGTCAAAATTACAAAAGACTATTTCACAGGAGTTGGAGTGGGTGCGACAGAATCCCAAAGGTCGCCGTGCGAAGAACAAAGCGCGTCTGGAACGCTTTGACGAGCTCTCTAGCCAAGATTTCCAAAAGCGCAACGAGACCTCCGAACTCTACATTCCACCCGGGCCGCGCTTGGGCAATAAAGTCGTTGTGGCGGAAAATTTAACCAAGTCGTTTGGTGATAAACTGTTGTATGAAGATTTGTCTTTCAACTTGCCACAAGGGGGAATTGTCGGCATTATCGGCCCTAACGGCGCGGGTAAATCGACACTCTTCAATATCATGACGGGAGAGCAACAGCCCGACACGGGCAAAATGGAAGTGGGGGAGACAGTCGCATTTGCCTACGTCAACCAATCCCGCGATGAATTGGATGCCGATAAAACCGTGTGGGAAGCCGTTTCTGATGGCTTGGATTTAATCCAAATTGGCAATGTCCAGCTCAATTCCCGCGCCTATATTAGCCGTTTCAACTTTAAAGGCACTGACCAGCAGAAGCGCGTCAAAGACTTATCGGGCGGGGAGCGCAATCGTTTGCACTTGGCGAATACCTTAAAATCGGGCGGCAATGTCTTGCTACTGGATGAGCCGACCAACGATTTAGACGTGGAAACTTTGCGAGCTTTAGAAGAAGCGCTATTGGTTTATCCCGGTTGCGCGGTGGTGATTTCGCACGATAGATGGTTCTTAGACCGCGTTGCTACGCATATTTTAGCCTTTGAGGGCGACTCTAAAACCGTGTGGTTTGAGGGCGGTTATTCAGATTATGAGGCTGACCGCAAGAAACGCTTAGGCATTGAGGCAGACCAGCCACATCGCATTAAGTATAAGCGTTTGAAGAATTAACAATAGGTTTATAGCACAAAATGCGAGCACCTGATGGCATTCCGACAGATTTTGAAGTCGTGATAGCAAAGTGGTTTATTGCTGCAATGATAACCTGCTTTACTGTATTTTTACTGCAAATGGACACGGAAAAGAAACACTGTCGCGATGCCTGTCGTGCTCGGGATTATCCCTATTACTATTACGTTCCGTCAGGAAGAGTGGGCGTGCCACCCGCACAGTGCTACTGCCGAAAATCGGACGATGCGCCGCTTAGAGAAAAGCAAATTAGGTTTCAGCCCTAGGTTCAAAGGGAAGGAATTGCCCCTTCCCTGCAATTCAATGACACCGCGGTATGACGACAGCGTCTCATTTTAAGATTGGCTGTTACTAAAGGCTAGGCTTCAACTAATACTGGCTTTTTTGCCCGATTTTGTTTAGTCGGTTTTTTACTTTCTACAAGTAATGTCTCTTCTCCGCGCTCGTGCTTAACGGTGACTTCACCGCCTTTTTTCAAATCGCCAAACAAGATGTGTTCAGACAGTGGCTGTTTGATTTTTTTGTCAAATAAGCGCGACATGGGACGCGCGCCCATTAACGGGTTGTAGCCTTTATCTAGCAACCAATCTTTTGCCGATTTTTGCACTTTAATGTGGATATGTTGTGGCTTTAATTGCTCACTTAAATGGGCAATGAGTTTGTCGATAATTTTCAGCACCACCGCTTTTGATAGTGGTTCAAAAACTATGACTTCGCTGAGTCGGTTGCGAAATTCTGGGCTGAAAGCGCGTTTGAGCGCGCCCTCGCTATCTTGGGCGGGTTGGCTGTCACCTAGGGCAAAGCCCATAGTGTTCTTCTCCAAGGCAGACGCGCCCGCGTTGCTGGTCATAATTAAAATGACATTGCTGAAGTTGACGCTTTTGCCGTTGCTGTCGGTCAGTTTGCCATAGTCCATAACCTGTAGTAATAAATTGAAAACATCGGGATGGGCTTTTTCAATTTCATCTAATAACAGCACGCAGTGTGGCGTGTTAGAGATGGCATCGGTTAACAAGCCGCCTTCGTCATAGCCCACATACCCCGGAGGTGAACCAATCAAACGGGCGACACTGTGTGCCTCCATGTATTCTGACATGTCGAAGCGCAGAAATTTCATGCCCATTTCTTCGGCAAGGCATTTAGAGACTTCGGTTTTACCTACGCCCGTCGGTCCAGTGAAGAGAAATGAACCAATGGGTTTCTCTAATTCTTTTAAGCCCGCGCGGGACAATTTAATGGCTGAGGCGAGGGCATTTATCGCTTTATCCTGACCAAAAACCTGCTTTTGAAGACGTTTTTCTAGGTTTTTTAACAGGCGCTTATCGTCCGCGGAAACCCTGCGCTCGGGAATTTTGGCAATTTTTGCTAAAACCTGTTCGACATCTTTGTCGCTGATGTGCTTTTTCGGCGGCATTTGAATACGCGCCTTGGCACCCGCTTCATCAATGAGATCAATGGCTTTATCGGGAAGGTGGCGGTCGTGAATGTATTTGTCTGCCAATTCTACCGCGTGTTCGATAACACTGGGGGCGTATTTGACTTGATGGAAAGATTCAAATTGTGGCAACAGTCCGCGCAAAATGGCAACGGTATCACTTTTGCTGGGTTCGTTGATGTCAATTTTTTGGAAACGACGCGCTAACGCTTGGTTTTTTTCGAAGCTATTTTTAAATTCTTTGTAGGTAGTTGCCCCAATGCAGCGCAGTTGTCCCGCTGACAGCGCGGGCTTGAGTAAATTGGAGGCATCAACCGTGCCTTCAGAGGTTGCGCCCGCGCCCATAATCATGTGGATTTCATCAATAAAAATAATGGTGTTATCTTTGTTTTTAAGCGCGTCAATCAAGGATTTAATGCGTTTTTCAAAATCCCCGCGGTATTTGCTGCCCGCTAACATAGCCCCTAAGTCCACGGTGTAAATGGTGGTGTTTTTTAGCACTTCGGGGACTTCGCCATCGACAATGCGCTTGGCAAGCCCCTCGGCAATGGCCGTTTTGCCAACACCTGCCTCGCCCACTAAAACGGGGTTGTTTTTGCGGCGGCGACACAGCACTTGAATGGTGCGAACGACTTCGTCATCGCGACCAATCAGCGGGTCAATATGCCCGTCTTCGGCGAGGGCATTGAGGTTGGTGCAGTACTTATTTAGAGGATTGTTACTCGCCTCGCCATCGTCATGCTCTGGGTCGGTGCGCGATAGCAAATGCATTAAATCCAGCTTTTTGATACGCTGTTTTTTTAGATAGTAAACCGCGTGGCTTTCCGATTCGTCCATCATGGCAATCAGCAGGTGCAAGCCGTTGGCCTGTTCCTTTCCCGCGCTTTTGCGTTGCGCGGTTGCGCGGTCGATAATGCGGTGAAAGGCTTGAGTGGGGACGGTATTTTCTCGGTCATTGAGCAATTTGGGACTATTTTTTTGCAGAAATTGCCGTAAATCTTTGCTCATTTCGGTGACATCTGCGCCTAACTCAACCACAGCTTCGCGGGTTTCGGCATCTTTTTCGCACAGGGCGAGTAACATGTGTTCGGTGGTGAAAAACTCAAAACGCGCTTTATTGGCTTCGTTAAAGGCTTTATTTAAAATGTCTTCTATTTTTTTTTCTATCATGGTTTTCTCCACTTACATTGGTTCAATGACACAGGTGAGGGGAAATTCGTTGGCTTGAGCAACATAGGCAACTTGATGCACTTTTTCCTCGGCAATTTCTTTGGGGTAGGTACCAGCAATACCGCGTCCATGCTCATGAACTTGCATCATGATGGCAAAGGCATTGGGGTAGTCTTTTTGGAATAAGTGCATCAGAATTTCAATGACAAAATCCATTGGCGTGTAGTCGTCATTTAAGAAAATAACGGCGTATTGACTAGGCTCCTGTAGCTCGGTGTCGCTATCCGCTTCAATGACGGGCGACGCATCGGTTTGTTGATTTAATTTTATTTCCATGATGTTATTATAACAAGAGATGCCCTATTGTGTTACAGGAACAGGCAATCCGCTAGCTTCGCGTACTAGCGCATTAATGGTCGCCTCGGACAGCCCTTCATTTTTAAAGTTGAGTTTCTCGTGAGCGGTGCCTAGCGCATTGGTCAGATTATCTAAAAGCGTCAAGCCATCTTCTTCTAACGGGCTGTGGAACTCCATAAATAACGTGTCGGCAAATCGTCCAATTTTTAATGGCTGATTAATGATGCGAACCACTTCTCCCGTGGAGACTTTTTCAAACAGCGCCTCGACATCCTCTTGACGCATGCGAATACAGCCGTGAGAAACGCGCATACCCACGCCGTAAGGTTTGTTTGTTCCGTGTATTAAATAACTAGGCAAGCCCAAACGCATGGCGCGCGTACCTAGCGGGTTATCAGGGCCTGCGGGTACGACGGCGGGTAGGGGATCTCCCTTAGCGGCATGTTCCGCGCGAATGGAGGCGGGAGGTGTCCACGTTGGATTGCGCTTTTTCTCCTTGATGTACGTTTTACCGCGGGGTGTCTCCCAATCTTGACGGCCAATGCCAACAGGGTAAGTAATGACAGTCGGGACTTGGCCTTTTTTTGCTTTGGGGTAGAAATACAGGCGCATTTCTGGCAGGTTGAGCACCAAGCCCTCGCGCGGTGTATCAGGCAAGATGTAGCGGTCAGGGATGACAATAGGGGTGTCTTGACCGGGATTCCAGCGATCAACACTGGGATTGGCCTGAACAATCTCGCTGTAGCCTATGCCGTATTCACGGGCAATGTCCAATAGCGTCTCAGTCGCTTTTGCTTTAATCAAAAAAGCCTCACCGACGACATTGACCCCTTCGGGCGGCAAAGTGAACTCCGCGGCTTCCGCGCTAATGGTCAGCCATAGCGCTAAACTACATATAAATTTTTTCATGGTGTATCGCATTCGTTGAAATAAACCTCTATAATATCGCAACCTACACTAAATTGCGATGAATTAAAGATTACTTTCATGAAAACTGGACATTACCCTCAAACGCGCAAACGGCGTATCCGCGGCGCGTCATTTAGTCGAGCATTGACTGCCGAGCACAGCCTTAGCGTCAACGACCTTATTTTACCCGTGTTTGTTTTATCTGGTGAAAAATGCGAACAAGCCATTCCCTCTATGCCCAATGTTTTTCGCCGTAGTATTGATTGGACGGTGGACTATCTAGAAAGCGCGCACGCGCTGGGTATTCCCGCGGTGGCATTGTTTCCAGTGATTGACGCGGATAAAAAAACTCACAAGGGGGAAGAATCTTACAATGATGACGGCTTAGTACCGCGGGCGATTCGCGCCATTAAATCGGCACTCCCCGATATGGGAGTGATTACGGATGTCGCCCTAGATCCTTACACCTTATCGGGGCAGGACGGCATTATGGACGAAACGGGGTGTATTTTAAACGATGAAACGGTGAGTGTTTTGGTTAAGCAAGCGTTGTGTCACGCGCGCGCTGGGGCGGATGTGCTCGCACCTTCCGACATGATGGACGGACGCATTGCCAGTATTCGCAACGCGCTAGAAAGCCAAGGTTTTGTGAATACGATGATTTTGTCCTACTCGGCGAAATATGCCTCGGCGTTTTATGGGCCATTTCGCGATGCCGTTGGCTCTGCGATTCATTTAGGGCAATCTGACAAATTAACTTATCAAATGCATCCTGCCAACAGCGATGAAGCCCTGCACGAGGTTGCCTTAGATATCGCCGAAGGGGCAGATTTGTTTATGGTAAAACCTGGTATGCCATATTTGGATATTATCCGCCGCGTCAAAGAAGAGCTTAAAGTGCCAACTTTTGCTTATCAAGTCAGCGGAGAATACGCCATGCTCAAAGCCGCAGCAAAAAATGGCTGGTTAGATGAAGAAAAAACCATGATGGAAAGTCTATTAGCCTTTAAACGCGCGGGTAGTGACGCTATTTTGACCTACTATGCCGTTGAAGCCGCGCGGTTATTGGCGCGTTGAACTCTAATTTACTTAACCCCAGTTCGGGATAAGACTTTTTTCAACATACTGAAAATAAATTAATTTCATTCTTATCTTGTTCAGGGGTATAGTCGATAAAGACATCACG
>PDWI01008157.1_pt1 | contig 12425 bp, 10 predicted proteins | sample 1430891 | NCBI WGS metagenome assembly PDWI01 (sample SAMN01162508, study PRJNA174530) | Oral metagenome, whole genome shotgun sequencing project. | biome: Marine environment; feature: Marine mammal; material: Swab sample of the gingival sulcus; isolation source: swab sample of gingival sulcus...
TTTTTCTCCCAGCACTAACTTTATAGTTTTGTGAAAATGGTCTTAAAGTATCATCTAATGTTGTTATCATTGATGCAGATAAACCATCTAAAGTCCCATCTAAAGCCATCTCTAAACATCTTAAAGCCAATGAATAATAAAATGTTGGAAAATAATCTTTCGCCTTTTCTATATTTCCTTGTCCACCCCATACACCAAATGGAACCATTCCTCCTGCATATACTATTTCTTCTGGAGCATAATAAGGGAAAATCCCTATTGCTTTTTTTCCCTCTGCTAAATATTTATCCAGTTGTTTTCTTGGATTATTTGCATAATACTTAAATTGCTCTAATAATTCTTTAATTTCTACCATTACTATCTCCTCCCTAATCTTCCAAAGTTGGTTTAGACCAATCTGTATCTTTAGTATTTTCAAAATTAGTATATACTTCTTTTCCTTCTGCTAATCTTTCAGCTTTTCTTTCTTCCATTATTTCAACTAAACCTTGAACTCTTGTATTATATTGTTCAGTTGAGAAATTTCTTTCATCTGCTTGGTCTCCATCAAAGTGGACTACAGGAATTCCTAAGTCTTCTTTCCATCTTCTTTCTATCTCTGGCATAGCTCCACTCCAAGGTTTACAACTTCTATTATAATTAACTAGAGCTCCACTTATCCCATTTTCCTTAGCCATTGTTTCACGCCATTCAACACCATCTTCTATACATACAGAACAAGGTGCTTTACAATATGCAGCTGCCATTTCTCTAATATTTTCATATCTAAATCCAAAAGCAGGAGCATAAACAACAGCAGTAACATTTACCCCGTTATTTTTTAATGGTTCAAATAATGGTTTCAAACCTGGCCAACAAGGTATTCCTTCAAATAAAATTCTATGTTCTTCTGGATATGCCCAAGTAGAAGTTCCATCTTTTATTGATTGTTCAAATTCTTGAGCTAATAACTCAAATCCTAAAGCTGCTTCTTCATCACATCTAGCTGCAACTATATCTGCCATGTGGTTAAATAAATCAAATCCACTAAGTGGAGATGGTTTATATGACATGTATGAACAAGATTTTAACCAAGCTGATGCTGTCCTATTTGCTCTTGAACAAGCCTCCTCAAATTTCTTTTCATCAAATTTCTTTCCTGTTAAGTCTTCTAATTGTTTTATAGCATGTTCAAACTGCCCAACTAAGTAATCTACTTTTTCTTCTGGTACATCAACGGTATTTTGGAAAGGTATGTCCACCATTATCAAGGGTATATCATGAATTCTAGCTATATTTTCATACCATTTAGTCATCATATTACAAATATTATTACAACATAATAAAAAATCTGGTTGTGGCATTCTTCTTGCATCTGTAGGTTCTCCAGCTGCATAAGCTATACTTATTCTAGCATATCCACATATATCATTATCATATCCCATATCTTCAGCCGCTTGACATAATCTTAATCCATCTTTTTTAGCTGCTGCTGATGCTGCATGATTTTCGGGATAAACAACATTTAAGTCAAATGCTTTTGCTAATTCAATTGGAAATTTAGATGAACTCCATCCAACTAATTCTCCTCTTTTTTTAGCTTCCCAAGCGTTAGAATAAACTTTATCAACAACTCCTCTCAATATAGTTGCTGCCGGTTTATGTCCTTCTATTGGTCTTGGTTTTTTACTTGCTATCTTTTCCATTACTTTTTGTGCCATTTTCATTTCCTCCTATTTTCTATTTAACAAATACTTTTCACAAAAAATTTAATTTATTTAAAATTTAATTTCTTTTTATTAGCTTTTCATTCTTTCTTCATGCATTGCCTTTTGATATGCAAATAAAGCTGCTCCAATAGCACCATTTAACTGACAATACTTACTAGTATGTATTTTAAACCCTAAGTTTCTCTCCAAAGCTCTCACCATACCTTTATTCAAAGCAACTCCACCAGTCATAACAACATCATCTTTCATTCCTACCCTTTTTGCTAAACTTCCTACACGACTAGCTATTGCGGTATGTATCCCTTTTATTATGTCTTCTATTTTTGTTCCTTTTGCAAGTTGAGATATAACTTCTGATTCAGCAAAAACCGTGCATGTTGAACTTATTGCTACATCTTTTTCAGATTTTTCATCTAAACCTTCTAAATCATCTAAAGTTATTTCAAGAACTTTAGCTATTACATCTAGAAACCTTCCTGTTCCTGCAGCACATTTATCATTCATAACAAAATTTTCTAGCATTCCATTTTCACCAATTTTTAATGCCTTTGAATCTTGTCCTCCTATATCTATAATTGTACTTACTCTTGGAAAAAGAAAATATGCTCCTTTTGCATGACATGACAACTCTGACATTTGAGCTGGTACCTCTTCTAAGGAATTTCTCCCATAACCAGTTGCAACCGCTCCATCGAGTTCGTTAATCGAATTTAAACCAACTGCTTCTAATACTTGTTTAATAGCTCTCGAAGGTCCTGAAGTTCCTGTTCCCGAAGCGACAACAGAATTTGCTACTATCTCTTTTCCATCTTTTAATATTACACATTTAGACGCCGTTGAGCCAATATCTATTCCCATAGTTAATTTACTCATTTTGTGCCTGTCCTTTCCTTAATAAAACTTCTATAAATTTCTCTTAATTTCTAAATTTAATCTACATTATTCCAGCCATACTTTTTGCTATCCCTAAAAATTTAGTTATAATAATAGCATTACTTATATTTCCTATAAAACCTCCAATTACAGGTACTACAAAGAAAGCTAATTTCGAATATCTATACTTTCTACATACAGTCTGCATAGTTGTCATTGAAACTGGGACTGCACCCAAACCAAATCCTGTATGTCCGACTGCCATAATTGCTGCATCATAATTTCTTCCAAGTAAATTAAATGTTACAAAATAACAAAATACTATTATTAATATTACTTGTGAAATTAATAATACAAACAATGATGCTCCTAAACCTGATAATTGCCATAATTTCATAGAAATTATTGACATTGATACAAATAATGCTAATGAAAATTCTCCAACTATATCTATCGCTTCATAAAGAACTTCATATTTTCCTATTTTTCTATCGTAAAATAGTCTAATCAATATTCCACCAAACATACAACTTACATGTATAGGGAATTTTATTCCTAAATTTTTTAAGATTGTTGTTATAATTGCTCCTATTCCACAAGCTATACACATTAGAAAAACAGCCTGCATTACAGTATCCTTATTAACTAAAATCCCTTTTGTCTCTTCACCCTCATTCACAGATTGTCTTTTAGTTTCTTCTTTTCCATCAAGTTCAGGGTTTTGTAAATTGTGTCTTTTTACTATAAAATTCCCAATTGGTCCTCCTATAATACAACCTGCTATTAAACCAAAAGTAGCTGCTGCTATTGCAACTTCCATAGCTGCAGTTGCACCAGCTTTAACTGCTATTGGTGCGAATGCCGCTGCATTTCCATGGCCCCCTGTCATTGGTACACTCCCTGTCATCATTGATATCAGAGGATTTACTCCCATAATCTTACCAACAAATAAAGCAAGAGTATTCTGTAAAGTAACTAGTACTGCTGCTATAATAGTAAATATTAAAACTAGTTTTCCACCTTTCTTTAATAAACTCATACTAGCAGCAGCTCCACTAGCTGCAAAAAATATACAATAAAATAACTTATTTACTATTTTATAATCAAAATTCAACTCTACTATATTCATATAATAAAGTGCTAATGATATAAAAGCGAATATTGTACCTCCAACAACAGCTGTAGGCAAGCAATACTTTTCAATAGCCGGAATCTTTTTTCGTAAAAATTCTCCAAAATATATAGCTAATACTGCTACCATAAGTGTCTCAAACATTCCTATTTTTAAAACTTCTCTTTCCATCTTTTCCTCTATTCTAAGAGAACTTAATTTAGCTCTCAATTTTAATAATTATAATAATTTGCCATCTTTTTAATACTTTTAAAAAATGTTTAACTAATTTTCAATGTAGCAGTCTATTTTTTATGAACTTTTTCTTAATATTATTTTTTAAATGTTTCAAATTCTCTTATTGCTCTTGGTAAAATCATTTGATGGAATGCACAAATTGATTTTGGATTTTGATAAGCTGAATTTGCAAATGCTGTTATATATCCTCTTAAATCTCTTAATGGTACTATTTCATCAATCATTCCCAGTTTTGCACAATAATCAGGTCTTGATTTAGCTGTATACTCTTCTATTAATTTGTTCATTTTATCTATTGTTGGTTGTAAATCTACACCTGCTTTATGATCTTTAGCTAATCTTCTTGAATACATTGCAGAAGCTGCTGTTTCTCCATTCATTACATAAACTTCTGTTGCTGCTGTTCCAAGTGTGAAAGCATTAGTATTATTTCCTTGTGGCCCTCCTAATACATAGTGAGCTGCTGCTGAACTTTTTCTAAGTGTTATTTCTATTTGAGGAACTCCTGAATTTTCTATTGAATAAATCAAAGATTGTCCCAATCCTAATAATTCAGCTTTTTCAGCATCATTACCAACATCTATTCCTGTAGTATCTTGTAACCAAACTATAGGAAGTCTATCTCTAGCACAAAGATTTACAAATTCACTCATTTTAACAAGCCCTTGTCTATATAATTTACCACCTATTCCAACTGAGTTTTCTTTATATTCAGGATATTTCATAAGTAATCCTTGAGCATTTGCTACAACTCCTACTAAAAGTCCATCAATTTTTGCAAGTCCAGTAACTATTTCAGGACCGTATCCTTTTTTAAATTCAGAGAATTCACTATTATCAAATAAACGACCTATTACATCATAAACATTATAAATTTTCTTTTGATTCATTGGTATTACAGAATATAAATCTTCTGGATCTAATTGTGGCTCAGCTGGTTCATCAACTCTAAAGAAATCTAAGTTATATGCTGGTAAATAACTCATGTATTTTCTAATTCCTTCTAAAACTCCTTCTTCATCTCCATAAACTTCTCTAAAGAATCCTGTTTCATCATAATGAACATCAACAGTTCCAGGAATTTCTACATTTTTAGCATTTGCAGTTGCTTCTGCTATTTGTATAGCTCCTTCCATGTCAATATAACCTTTAGGATTCATTCCACTTAAAATCCCCGCTCCTCCAACTGCCATATTAGCATCTTCATGAGCTATTAAGATTGTAGGACTTATGCTGTGATATCCTCCACCTGCTGGGTTAGTTCCATATATTCCAACTATTACTGGAATACCTAATTGTTGTAATTCTGCATTTCTAAAGAACGGAGTTCCTCCACCTCTACGGTTAGGATAAACCATTTCTTGTTCATCTAATTTAACTCCACTACAATTTAATACATAAACTAAAGGTATTCCTAAAATTTTAGCTGTATCTGAAGCTCTCAACAAATTATCTGCTTGACCTGGCACCCAAGCTCCAACTATTTTTTTATTGTCAGATGCAACTACCATAGCCCATTTTCCATCTATTCTTCCTAAACCTTTTACTATTCCTGTTCCAGTTTTAAAATCTTCTGGGTTATATAAAGTATTTAACGGATACCAAGTTCCTTCATCTACTAATTCTGCTACTCTTTCAAGAGCTGTCATTTGACCTTTCGCTGCTATTTTTTCATCTGGAGTTCCAGAAGATTGCATTTCATATATTTTATCTGCTATTTCTTCCTCTACTCTTTGAACTTCTGCTTCATTTGCTTCATCAATAGCTGCTAATGCTCTTCCTACTATTGGCATATTTTGAAAATATTTAGGCATTGAAAAATTACTCATTATTTATTCACTCCTTATTTTTTTAAATCATTAAAATAAACTCTTCTCAAAAACTTTTTCCTAATTTTTCTTTTTATTTTTAAAAAATCATAAGAGTTAGAGAGCTTTATTCGCTTCTAACTCTATTTAAATATCTATTCTTCAACTGGAACTTTAATAAATGCTTCATTTGGATCTATTTGTTCTCTGATCATCTTAATTACATCTTCAGATGGCGGATCCAAAAGAACCGCTCTTGAAGTATCAATTTCAAATCCTGTATTTTCTATTATTTCTTCAATAGACGATGTTGGGTAGTATCCAGCTAGATACATTCTTTTTGTTTTTTCATCAAATTTTAAAATTCCTCTATCTGTAACTACTGCTTTTGGTCCTCTATTTCCAGGAAGTCCTAATTTTTCTCTTCCTCCTGGTCCATCTCCCCAACCAACACTTGTTACGTAATCAACTTTTTCTATAAATCTTCTTTTTTCGTGTTGCATCATGATTACAGTATTAGAATAAGTTGCTATACCATTAGCTCCTCCACTTCCTGTAAACCTTGTTTTAGGTTCATTATAGTCTCCTATACAAGTTGAGTTTAAGTTTCCAAATGGATCTATTTGAGCTCCACCTATGAAAGCTATCATTCTATCATTATTATTTAACCATTCATTAGTTTCAAAACCTATAAATCTTACATTTGGCCATTGAACAGCACAATGTCCCATAAGTCTAGAATCTCCAACACTTCTAGGAACCTCGATAGGGGCACAATCCATAAGTCCACTCTCAACTATTAATTTACAATTTGGGGCAAAAATATTTTTAGCAAGTGATGCACCTATTAAAGGTAAACCTGTTCCAACTATAACTATTTGCCCATCTATTATTTGTTGTGCTATCGTTATAGCTTGCATTTCTTTATTTGTATAATTTTTATAATTTGCCATTTCTATTTCCCCTCCTTAACTAACTTTGCTGCATATTGGAATCCAGGAGTAACTCTTAATTTCGCCATTCTACTCAATCCAACTTTTTCTAAATATGCATCATGATCTTTAATATCATATATCCACTCTTTCGTAAATGCTTTAAAGTCTTCTTCAGATTTAGTTACTTTATCATACATTTTATAGAAATCAGGATCATAATCATAATAATTATACAATTGTGATGGGTGAGCTCCATAAGGGGCATGAACAACTGCATCAACACAGAAAGAAGGTATAGAATTTGTCGAAGGATCTTTTAATATTTCCTCTTCTGTAACTATTTCTTCTGCTATAACTATACATTTTTTAGAAGCTATAGCTATATCAACATCATGGAATTCATCTCCTTCTATTGAACAAGTTCCTTCTAAAGATGCTTTTTGAACATGAATTATTGCTGTATCCAATCTTGGAACTGGAACTGCTATTACTTTTTCTCCAGGATTAAATGGATTTTCAACTTCTACCAATTTATCATTTGGAAGTTTTGCTATTTGTTCTCTAACTTCTTTACTGATTCCCCATTTATTTACCAAATCACTACCTTGCATTAAACTAACTGGTAAATATGGTAATCCTAATGCCGCTGCGTGTAGCATTAACATAATAACATCTTGTGAGTAATCCTCTATCAATAAACTTCTTTCTTTTTCTATTGCATGTCTAAATCTTCTACAAACATTTGTATATCCCGAATTTGCTATATAACAGTTTACGAAAGCTTTTATTCTTCCTTCTCCTATTAATATATCCCAATCTCCTCCTGCTGGTCCTGAATAACCTATAAAATCAGTTTGTCCTTGTCTTATTATTTCATATACTGCCGCATAAGGTTTTCTATTTGTAGTAAAACCTCCAAAGCATAAGCTATCACCCGATTCAACATATTTCGCTATTGCATCGTGTAATGACATAACTTTATTCACAATAATCCCTCCTAAATATTTTTTGTTATAAACACCAAACCACAAATAAAATTTATTTGTAGTTTAATCGGTTCATTTAGTAAATTAATTTTTTCCGTTCTCTCTATACTAATTTGTCACCAAAAATTAACATAAAGAATCCTGCTGCAACTGCAGATCCTATTACCCCAGCAACATTTGGTCCCATTGCATGCATTAATAAGAAATTTGTTGGATTTTCTTTAGCTCCAACAGTCTGAGAAACACGAGCTGCCATAGGAACTGCAGAAACTCCTGCTGAACCTATAAGTGGATTTATTTTTCCGCCAGTTATATAATACAATAACTTCCCTAATAAAACACCACCTGCTGTTGAGAAGCAAAAAGCAGTAAGTCCCATAGCTATTATTCCCAAAGTTTTGATATCTAAGAAAGTTATTCCATCTGCTTTAGCTCCAACACTCAACCCTAGCATAATAGTAACTATATTAATCATCGCATTTTGTGCTGTATCTGATAACCTTTGAACAACTCCAGATTCTTTAAAAATATTTCCCAACATCAATAACCCTAGTAAAGGTGCAACTGAAGGAAGAAGTAAAGAACAGAATAACACAACCGCAACTGGAAAAACTATCTTTTCCGTTTTTGATACTTTTCTTAATTGTTGCATTCTTACTTGACGCTCTTTTTTTGTTGTAAACAACTTCATTATAGGCGGTTGAATTAAAGGAATCAAAGCCATATATGAATAAGCGGCAACCGCTATTGGAGCCATCAAATGTGGTGCTAAGTTATTAGCAATGTAAATAGAAGTCGGTCCATCTGCTCCACCTATTATACCTATTGCAGCTGCTTCTGTAGGAGTAAAACCTAATTTTATAGCAAACATAAATGCGATATATATCCCTAATTGAGCTGCCGCTCCCAATATTAAACTAATAGGGTTAGCTATTAAAGGTGAGAAGTCTGTCATAGCTCCAACCCCCATAAATACTAAACAAGGAAATAAATTACTTTTTACCCCATAAGACATTAAATAAATAACTCCACCATGTTCTGTCAAACCAGTTAATGGCAAATTAGCTAAAAACATCCCAAAAGATATAGGCAATAATAGTAATGGTTCAAATTTCTTAACTATTGCTAAATAAATTAAGATGCAAGATACGAATATCATTGCTGCATTCTGCCAAGTTAAGGCCGCAAAACCTGAACTGGCAAGTAATTCTTTTAATATTTCAAAAAAATTCATCTAATATCCTCTCCTTAAATTATTCTAATACTATAAGAACTGAATCAGTTTCTACTGTATCACCTTTTTTCACTTTTATATCTACTACTTTACCATCTGCTGGTGCTGGAATATCATTTTCCATTTTCATAGCTTCTAATATAGCTAAACATTGACCAGTTGTTACTGTATCTCCAACATTAACTTTTACATCTAATATTACTCCTGGCATTGGACTTACAACAGTTGTTCCTCCCGCTGCTGACGATGCTGCTGGTGCTGCTGGTGCTGGAGATGCTGCTGCAACTGGTGCTGCTTGAGCTGGTGCTGCTGCAACTGTTCTTTCTCTTCTTTCTGCCGGCTGACGAGTCAAAGATTTTCTTCCTCCTCCTACTTTCTCTACCTCAACTTCAAATTGTTTCCCGTTTAAAGTAACTACATACTTCATTTCTTTTCTCCTTTCTACTCTCATATTTTTTTATTTTTTAAATTTGTTTAATACTTACAACTTCAAACCTATCAATCGGTAATTTCATTTCTTCACTTACCGCTGAAATTATTACTGCTAATTCTTCTACTTCACTTTCATTGTCTTTTACTACAGTTTTTTTAACAGCATTAACCGAAGTTCCACTAGTGTTAACTTTAGGCTTATCTCCTTCTTTAACAATTGCATTTATTATTTTTGAAGAGATTATAATAAATACTGCTAAAGACACTAAACAAATAAACACTATTGAAAATCCAAGCATAAATGTTACAAAACTTTGCCAAGTTGTCATAGTATCAGATACCCACATAAATATTTCCTCCTTTATTTTATATTACTTATTAAATAGTTATAAGTCGTTGTCATATTACCTTCAAAAAATTTATTTTTAAAAAACAAATTAACAAAAGTATAAATAAATTCTCTACATGTTTTTTCGTTATCTAAAAAACCAAATACAAAAGTATTAACCTCGTTTCCGTTCAAAATTATATTTTTTTTATTAGCTACTATATAAGTTCCAATAGTATTTGAATTAAATTCTGGTTTTTTTAAAACTAGAGCAGTTCCGTTACCAATATAGCTATACAGCTTATTTTCTTTTATATTTTTTTCTATTTCACTTATAAAACTAGCTTTCACAAAGGCTGTCTTCTGAATTTTCTCTTCAATAAATTTTAAAACACTTTGCAAAGTTAAAAAATTTGTAGAGTATATATTTTCTGAGGTTAGAAAATTTTCTATTAAAAATTTCCCTTTTTCTATATCATTATAAATTTTATCACTGAACTCTTCATTTAATTTATTCATTAAATTTTTAACGTCAACATTTAATGAATTTTCTAATATTATTTTAAGTAAATCAGACATCTTCATTCTTTTGTTTTTTATAAGACCTATATTCTCAAGATTTTTAATATCATTTTCAGTTAAAACCGGATTTACTTCTATCACATTTAAACCTTTGACATCAATTTCAGGCATATTAGTAGTTATTATATAATCATATTTCTCAAATTCTATATTTTCAATTTTAAAAGATTTCAAAGTATAAATATCTTCTATTTGAATAAAAAACTCACTTTCTATTGATTCTTTTAGAAATAAAGCTATATTTTCCTTATAGGTCGTAAGTAAAATGGCTTTTTTATTTACTTCGCTGGTATTTACCAAACCTTTTTGAAAAATCGGAACTAAGAAAGCTATTTCTTCCTCTGAAACTTTCTCTCCAATAACTTCGTCTAAAAAATAAAAATTATCTTTTAAAAAATCAAAGATATTTGAGTAAAGTTCTTTAACCTCTTTTAGAATAGAATTTTTTAAAACTATTCTATTTTTTGTTCTAAATATAAGTGGTTTTATGTAATCTAAAATTTCATTTAATAAGATATCTATGTTCTTTATCTCTACTTCATTATCTATTTCAAATTTTTTTATTATTTTACTCATAGCTACCACTATTTCAAGCCAATTTGGAAACTTTTCAAAAATATAACCTTCTTCTCTACAAATTCTAAATAAAAAATCTGTGAAGAAAAGAAGATTTTTTTCATCAAAGTCAGCAAAAAATTTCTTTATTTTAAAATAATTTGGCTGAGATTGCAAAATCTTTATATTTACTAGCTTTAATCTACTGTTCCTTGATGCTCTCTTTTTAGAAACTGCCATCAATATAACTAATATATTTAAAGTTTCATCTGTAAAATCTAATTCTACTCCACGTAATCTCTTATATAGTGACTCTACTTCCAGAATATAGTCTAATTGTAAATTTTCAAACATATATTTTTTAAAATAACCACTATCTCTATAAATATTCCCTTTACAATCTTTATTAAATTTAATATATTTATACAAATAGATAGTTAAAAAATATCTGTAATCTTTTTCAGTATATTTATAATAATACTTTAACTTCTCATCTTGTAGAAGATTTATATTGTGTTCTAGTAATCTTTTTTGTAAATTTTTCAAATCATTTCTAACCGTCGATTTACTAATATTTAATTTATCTGTAATTTCTTTCAAAGAAAAACTATCTTTGTTAAATAACGTATGAAAAATTATAAGTTCTTCTCTTTCAATAGGACTATAAGTATAATTGTTTGTTTTAAAATTCTGGAATAATTTTTCAATATCCTGAAAAGTTAAGGTCGAATTAATTATCCTTTTTTTTATAAAAATTTTATTTTCATTTAATTCTTCATTTATTTCATTTATTTTATATCTTATACTTCTTTCAGTCAATTTAAAAAAATCTGCTATTTTATTTAATTCTTTTTCTTTTTCAATGAATTTTAGAATTTCAAAATGCTCAGTTTTTAACATCTTTCCTCCGTTAGAGTTTCAAAGTAAAAAATATAAAATTTTAATTCTATGAAATATATATTTATACAAATTAACATATTTCATTACACTTTTTCACAACTATAATACTACCTTTTTCATTTTTTTTCCAGTTCTTTTTATTTCATTTTTTTATGAAATTTTATGCACATTTATTTTACTTAGTTTTCATTTTTTTATAAAAAATGAAATAAATAGATAAAAAATATGAAAAGTTAGTTTTAAATATTATTATAATTCCTCTACTTTAGAATATAAAGGAAGTAGAATATTTATTTTCGGTTTCTTTCTAACAAGCAGATAATAAATATTTTACTTTTATTTGATAATGATTAAACTAAAAACAGATTCTTTATCAAGAAATTTTATTCCTGATAAATAAAAAAATAATAAATTTAAAAAAATTACTAACGATTATGATTACGAAGTTAAAAATTTAGTCTTAACAAAAACAAAATTAATACTATAAAAATAGATTCAGCCATAAACCTGAATCCACTTAAAAATTTATTTCATTTTTTTAGCAACAGCAGTTGTAATAGAGGTAAATTAAAAATACATCAATTTTCATTGATGTATCTAGATAAAAATATATTCAATATAAATGGCGCTTCCTAATGGACTCGAACCATTGACGCTGCGGTTAACAGCCGCATGCTCTACCAACTGAGCTAAGGAAGCAAAATTGCTTGGCAA
>PDWI01008586.1_pt1 | contig 12424 bp, 10 predicted proteins | sample 1430891 | NCBI WGS metagenome assembly PDWI01 (sample SAMN01162508, study PRJNA174530) | Oral metagenome, whole genome shotgun sequencing project. | biome: Marine environment; feature: Marine mammal; material: Swab sample of the gingival sulcus; isolation source: swab sample of gingival sulcus...
CATTCCGGGTATGCCCTTAATTTACAGCGGACAAGAAGTGGGAATGAACAAACGTTTGAAGTTTTTTGAGAAAGACGAAATAGAATGGATTGAGAATAAGGAATTAACCGATTTTTACAGAACACTTACCAAAGCCAAACACGAAAATAAAGCCCTTTGGAATGGGACAAGCGGAGGAAAATTGGTACAAATCAAAGCCAATAAAAACAACGACAAAATCGTAGCATTTTCACGTAAAAAAGATAACAATACAGCTATTGTAATATTAAATATAACCGATAAACCGGTAACCGCAACATTAAATTTAGGTACTGAAAATGCCGGAGAATATACCTGTATTTTCAACAATAAAAAGCATTCACTTCCTGAAGATTTAAAGGTGGAATTAAAACCTTGGGAGTATCGCACGTTGGTACGATAAACCCAGCAATCCTTACATAAAACAGAAAGGGAACCCCTCAAGGAGCCCCCTTTCCTAAAAAACACAATACTGACTACTCCCAATCAGGCATATGTGCATTACTAAATAAAAGTATTCTGTTGAATTCTTTTATGTCTTGTTTATAGATTAATGATTTCTGCATCGTTAGGTGAAAAACGAGGGTCTATATCAATACTTCCTTCCTCTTTATTTTTTGACAAATCAATTTTTGTATTAACTATCAAATCATATAAAAATATATGAGTATTTAGTTGTCTGTTATCTTCATTTTCATACCCAGAAATATCATGACAATACAACAACTTCTTATTATCAACGGTCAAGTCCAATCCTCCCACAGCTCCTTTAACATTAGAAAGTATTGTTTTTACAATATTGCCCTCTTTGTCAATTATATAAACTGACGAATTATACCCCTTTGAGTCATTTGTTTTCAGTACAATTTGTGTCTTCTCGTTATTCCATTGACATTCTGTGATAAAGCTACCATCCGTTGTTTGGTATAATAGGGTCAACCCACTACCATCTTTGTTAATTTGATAGAGTTTATCAAAGTGCGGATAAATCAGAGATTCTCCATTGGGAGCCCAAGAGAAATCTATTTCATTAGAATTTGTACCTTTTACAGCTACTTGTGAGGTTATTTGTTTTTTATGAGAGCCATCGGTATGCATCGTAAATAAATGTGTCTGATTATTGGTAGTTTGCAAAAAAGCCACCAAGCCTACAATATTATTTTTACGAGGTCTCCAACTATTTTTTTCAGAAGCTGTTAATTTTACCAAATTTATGGGAGTATCTCCCTCTAGGCTTGCAGAATAGATGCAATTATTTCCAGTTTCTTCCTTCCTTACGTAAAAATACCTGTTCTCCGGTGTTGGTCTTACAGCAAAACTTCCTATCGAACTAAGTACCTTTTTATTGATTTTATCAGAAGCACTTACTTGCCAGAAATATTTTGCTCCATACTTTAAGTTACTCAACTTATAAACAGTATCAGTCAAGTCTTCAACAATAAAAATATCATTATCAAGGTTACTTTTTATTTCCAAAGAATAGTAAATAGTATCCTTATCAGGATCAGTTGTTTGCCATTTAAGCTCAACCTCTAGTTCCTGCACTTCTTCATTTTCCTTTGGAGTTAATAATACAGGAGCTTCTGGAGCTTTATTTAATGCCGTTTCAATATCCATTTCAAAGATAACATTTACTTCGTCGTCTTTTTTTACGGTTGCTGATTGTATATTTTTTAGGTATCCATCCTTGGTTGCATTGACAGAATAGTCTTTCGCCTCGATTTCCTCAAAGACAAAAAGTCCTTTCTCATCGGTAAAAGTGGTATTGTTACCCGGGGTTAACGTGATTTTCACATTTTCAAGAGGAGTAAAATCTTTGGACGCAACTACTTTTCCGGTCATTTTTCCTTTTAAAATAGGGCTAATAGTATCTTCGGAACAGGATTTAAAGACAAACCCGAACAAGATAACTATTACTAATAAATTATATCGTGTTTTCATTTTATCGTTATTTTTTTGAGAAAGATTTATATTTAGAACCAAAATAGAAAGTAAGTTGCAGACCTGCTCTAAAATAGCCGTCATCACGTTTCCCTTGAACCATACCATCTATATCATCCGACGTTAAAAAGTCTTGTTCTGCAAATACGCGAATACCCAAGTTGGGCTTTATTAAGTACTCTATTCCACCACCATATTGAAATTTCAATTTTGCTTTCATATTCTCAAAAGGCGATACTACTCCAACTCCACCATATAGGAAAGGAGTTATCTTATCAAAAGGAACAATGTACCAATTCAAATTTGAGCTAGCAGAAATGCAGTCTTCTTTAAAAATCTCTTGGTTCTCAAGAGGAAAATAAGCTACTTCTGTACTAATACTAAAACGAGGGTTTTTCAAGAATACATCCATAGAAATTCCAGCACCAAAACCATCTTTAGGGTCTCTATAATCACCATTCATACGAGAGCCCACTCCTTGAACAGAAAAAGCTACTTTCCCTCTTTTATCTTCAAAAGTCCGATTGTATAAATCTACCTCTTGAGCCATTTTATTTTCTTCATCGTAACGTTTCCGAACTAAATCAATGGATTCTTTTCCTTTTTCAGTCTTCCACAAGCCATCAAGGATTCCCTCAATAATGAGTGTCTCTACTGCTTTATCGATAGCTTTTTTTACTGCTAACTGAACAGGCTCATTTTTAGTAACTCCTGTTTCTACTTCTAGCAATCTTTTCAAAGAAACATAACGAAAAAGACTCCCTGACAGACTCTGTGAGAGTATCGTTTTCGAGGTGTACACAGTTTTTAGAATTTTACCATTTGACGTAGATACAGCCCTCAAATACACGGTTATTCTATCTTGTCTGTACTGAGAAGAACCACCTGCTCCAAAATAACGTAATCCCGCTCCTCCTGTTATAATATTAGAGTCATACGAGATAATTCCTCCCTCCAAAAGCACACCTGCAAATAGCAAGGGAGGAATACTGTTTTTATCTTTTCCACTGTATTCTTTTCGCGTAGAACGAATTATCTGTCTTTCATTCAATAAATTACTTACGTTCTCTCTCTCTATCGGAGAAAACCACTTAGAATCTTCTAGAGATTTTACCAATATTGTAGTAGCCCCTTGAGTCACAGCTGTACTCCAACTGCTACCATTCTCAGTACTTTTGTACTGTCCAGTTTGATCTCTAAACTTATAAACTCCTACAACTATCTTCTCCTTAGGAAGAATGCCTTGTAGTAGGGAGCTTTTTTGTTCGTTTTCTTCACCTATTCGTGCTTTGCGTTGATTAATTGGCGGATGCATATATACATCACAACTCATTAAAAACAATAAAAAACAAAGCAATAGGGAGTAGCTATTAATTTTTGTCATAATATTGTGTTTTTATATTATTTTTTAGGTATTGGGCAGAAAAATATTGGTTTCCTCACCTGTGCTTTGATCTATGATCGTGATATCCAAACCATTCAAAACAGGACTTATCGTGACAACCAAACTTCCGAAAACATAGGTTCCTTCCGTTAAATCTGCACTTCCCATATTTTGTTTAAAAAGATCCCTCGAAAGTGCGTTCAATAACTGTCGATTAAGTGTTTCTGTAAACTTGTCTAACTCTGATTTTTGGGTATAAGAAAGACTCTTGGTTCCTTTAAACTTATTTTGTGCTTCAGCAGAACTCAACAACCAGTTATAATTAAAGGTGTTCCCTCCAAAAGCAGGATTAAGGGGCTTATAAACTAATTGTTGTCCTCGCAAAGCAAAACACCAAGGGAGTATGAATATGAATATTATAATTTTTCTCATGGGAGTCAATATTTTTTATTTTTATTTGACAAGAATAAGAGAGCTCTTTTCGTATAGTAACTATAAGTATACGCAAAGGCTCTTTCTGCATTTATTTGTATGTACTCATCACTTGGTCTTGTCATGAATCTATACAAAGTGTGATCTTCTACAACTACGGAGATTTGACTGCTACGTCCTCTCCCGGGTTTTTCATTAATTCTTACAATAAAAGGAAACTTTACTTGAGAAGACAAATAATCCTGATAGTAGTATTCATAAAAATCTCTGCCGGGCTTTGTCTTTGTATTTTCCACGACTAATCCTTTTATCCCAATTTCACTCTCATCAACGTCTTTATCTATTGCCTCTATTTCCTTAGTCCTTAGATCAATATTTACAGAATCCCTAGCAATCAAACGGTTATTCTTTCGAATAAATAAATAAGCCTTGCAGGTTTCTCCGTTGTTTACATCAATTTTAAGGGTTGCCAAAGATTTCTTTTCCTCGGGTGCCAATGAAAATTCTCCGGATTGACTACTTTTAGAATAATTTCCTTGACTACTTTTTTTAAGTACAAAAAGCAGATAATTATATTCGGATTGATAGGTAAGTGTTTGGTTAGTCACAATACCTTCTATATCGAATAGATTATCTGCTGCATGTACACTTAATTTAGCCCCTACTGCCACTTGTTGTTGCTGTGACAAGGATTGTTGTTGAGAGTAAAACATATTCACGGAAAGCAATAAAATATAACAGAACATATCTTATCATTTATTTGTAATTATAATGTCTTGATGACTTGCTTTCTGTATAATCATCATATTATCAATCAAACTATTTTCTCCATATATCTGAATAGAATTTCCAACTCCTTCTTGCAGTATGTTCATTGTCAAATTTCCTCTTCCATAATAAGTGAGAAACTCGCTAAAATTATTTCCTCCTTTCTGTGTAATACTGAGTTTTCCCTCTATTTGTATATTAGAATAATTCCCTATTCCCTCTTGCCTCACTAATGTGCTACAAAACTCTTTATTGAGAGCATACTGACCTTCTTTCGGAATTGGCAAATTCTCTGAAGCTTCCCCTCTGTTTATCTCTTGAAATGATTTCATATATTCTTCTACGATGACCTCGTCGCTCTTAATATTTTGCGCATTAAGGACGACATAGCCAAACAATAAAAGAACTATAATAAAAGAAGTCTTCATAATGTTACCTTTAATAAAAAAGGAGGAGGAGACCTCCTCCTTTTTCTTCCCTGTTTTTCTAGTTATGAAAATCAATTAATCACAACTATCATCACATCCACCACCATTGCCGTTACCATTGTCTCCACATGGTCCGTCATATTGATGTACTACAGCCATATTTTCGTTGCCAAACTGCTCTACTAAGCTATAGTGAGATGTTCCAAATTGACCGATATGAGCTCCATTACCGATTCCTTCCTGTAAAACTGTGGAAAGATTCAATGTTCCTTCTTGGTACATAAAAGAAGTGTTTCCTTCTCCTACTTGTAAAGAATAAGCTTTATTTAAAGATCCCTTTTGGTAAGCCTCAGCTATATTACCATCTCCAAGTTGTTGTTGCTCAGACAAGTTAAAGCTACCTTTTTGACCAGCAACAGCTACATTTCCAGTACCCACTTGATGCTGAAGAGATAGGTTCAGAAGACCTTCTTGGTAAGCATCAGCAATGTTGCCAATTCCAAACTGCTTCTGGACAGCCTTGTTTGCAACTCCTAATTGTTCAATGTAAGCTTCATTTTCATTTCCCAATTGTTCTTGAGATGCACCATTAAAAGTCCCAATTTGGTCTACTAATGCGAAGTTTTCATTTCCGATCTGCTTCTGCAAAGATTTATTTGACAGACCTTCTTGGATTGCATACGCAGCATTTCCATCTCCAAGCTGTTTTTGAAAAGCGTTATTGAAAGAACCTACTTGCAAGATACCTGCCATATTTTCATCTCCTTTTTGGATTTGCTTAGCCATATTTGACACTCCATACTGCTCAACTTCAGCCTCATTTGCATTACCAGTTTGACATTGTCTAGACTCGTTTTTCATTCCAACCTGCAAAGCGTTTGCGTAGTTCTCGTTACCTACTTGTCTCTGTTTTGCATAATTTTCTGAACCTTCTTGTGCAATAAAAGCTTCGTTTCCGTTTCCGTCTTGACATTGTCTTGAAACGTTCTTCACTCCATCTTGCATTGCTTCTGCATAGTTATAATCACCAAACTGTCTTTGCTTTGCATCATTTTCTACACCAACTTGTCCAACAAGAGCTCCATTATAATTTCCTTTCTGCTTTTGCCAAGAAACATTCTCAACTCCATCTTGTCCTACTGCCGCCTCGTTACTATCTCCTACTTGGAATTGCGTAGCATCATTTTTTTCGCCTATTTGTAAACTACCTGCGATATTTCCAACTCCTATTTGATCTTGCGCAGAAACATTCTTATCTCCCCATTGAACTGAACCAACCCAATTGTTATCTCCTAGCTGAAATTGTCTTGCATAATTGGAATTTCCCGCTTGAACAGCGATAGCATAATTTACTTTACCCCTCTGCGTTTGTTTTATCTTATTCAAATCTCCTACTTGAGATGCATAAGCCTCACTTCCGGGTGCTTTATCTGCCAAAGTACGTTGATCCTGTTCAATATTATTCTTATTTCCCTCTTGGTAAGCCTTTGCAAAATTCTGATCCCAACGTTGCAATTGCAAAATGTAATTCTCATTGCCTTTCTGAGTTGCTTCTGCCACGTTCCACTCTGCCCAACCTACACCTTGACTTTGCTTAATTTTATTATACTTTCCAAATTGTTCTGCTAAAGAAGTATTCATACTTCCCAGTTGATCTACATCCACATCATTGAAACAGCCTAGTTGAAAGACCGTAGCTTTGTTACCTTCTCCTCCAAGACTATTTAGTACGCCATTTTGATTGATATCAGAAGTATTAGATTTTCCCTTCTGTGTCACTTTAGCAGCATTCTTTTCTCCTTTAGAGAGGACTTTGCTCTGATTCGATTGGGCAAGAACCAAAGAGATTCCTGCCAAAATTACTGTAATTGTTAAAAAATACCTTTTCATAATTTGTAATAGTTTAAGGATTAATTTAATGTAAAAATATTCCGTAAGCGCTATTTAGAATATTTAGATGTATCACATACACCGAATTACTACCCTAAAATTTGATATACAAATTTTAAGTGTCAGACACACTACAAAAACACATCTAGTTGTAGTATCTTTCCCCTATGCAAATTTAGCTACAAACCACCTACTAATCAACAATTTGTATTTTTCTGAAAAAAGTAGGTGGATATATGTTGCTTTTGTAATCTTTTTTTATTTCTGAAGATTAGTATTTAAAATATAAAGAGCGATACTGGCTCTCTCTAAAAAAAAGAAACAGAATGCAACATATGTACAAGCCCTTTTGAAAAAGAAGTGTGATTATTTCCTTTTTTGATATATTTTCTTTAAATTTACTCCTCTGATAACAGATTTGTAAAAGAACAATCAAGAAAAAATGAGAAATTTCATACTCCCAATTATTTTTTCTTTTACGTTGTTTCTCATTAGTAAAGTTCCTGTAAGCTCACAAGAAGGAAACTATCCAGAAGAAGTAACAAATAGTTCCTTGTCCGACAGTTTAGCTTTATCTTTGCGACAATATCCAATAACTCCAAGGAAAATTTCTAAGATTATAAGTTTTGCCGCAAAAAATGAGAGAGTTATGGGAAAAGATTTCTTCTCTTTGATGCTCAAAATAAGGGAAAAAGCCACAGAAATCCAAGATAGGAGGAGCATCCTTCGTTCGTATCATTATCAGGGGAAATACCTTAATCATATAGCCGAGTATAGCCATGCAATAGAAAGACATGAAAAGGCATTAGAAATGGCTAGATTATTAGGAGATACTATAATGATTATTGCAAGTCTTAATAATATTGGAGCTTGCTACAGAAAACAAGACAAACACGCCATTTGCATATCTATTCTTTATGACGCTTTGGATTTGGCAGAAAGCTACCAAAGTTCTTTCTGGAAAGCTTTAATTCAAAATAATATTGCAAATTCTTTGCAATCTCAAGAAGAATATAAAAGAGCGCTAAAAATTTTCAAGGAATCATTGCAATATGGAATTGATAGCAAAAATATTCAACACTTAGAGGTTTCCTATGGATGTATAGGAGAAACTTATCTTTTAATGAAAGAATTAGATTCTGCAAAATTCTTTATAAGTAAGTCTGAATACTACTCGAACATGAGAAAATCTTCTTTGGGAAGAGCCCTAAGTAAATACTTAAGAGGAAGGGTCTATATAGAAGAAAAAAAGTACAAAAGCGCTGAAAAAGAAATACAAGAATCTCTTGTTATTCACAAACAGTTGAAAAATAACCGTTACATAAATTATTGTTTAAACGCATTAGGGGTTATTTATCTAAAAACAAATAACCATAAGCTTGCCGAAAAATTCTTAGTAGAAGCAAGAAAAATGGCTATAAAAACAAAATCCTATGAGAATATAATAGCAGCTTGCGAATCATTGAGTGAACTCTATATAAAAACAAATAAGTTAAGAAAAGCTATTGAAGAATTAAAAAAAATTCAAATCTATAAGGAGTACATTTTTAATAAAAATAAGACAATATTAATAGAAGAACTGAGTATTGCCTATGAGACAAAAAATAAGGAGGAACTCTTATTAAAAGAACAAGCAAAAGTAGCAAACGAGGCAAAGAAAAATAAACAGATAAAGATTTCTTCTCTTTTAATCATACTATCGTTAGTATTGCTTTCTGGAGGATTTTTTGTAATTGCAAAAAACAGGAGAAAAACAAATAAGCGTTTAGAAGAATTGAATGCAATGAAAACAAATTTCTTCAACAATATCTCTCACGAATTTATCACTCCCATCACTTTGATTGAGGGAATGACAAATCATTTTATAGAAAAAAGAAGCATCAATATTGAGGAGAGAAAAGATTTGGATATCATCAACAAAAACTTGAAACGCTTACTAAATCTAACTAATCAATTACTTAGTTTGTCAAAAATTGATGTAGGAAGATATAAATACTACTTTCAGCGAGGAGATCTTTCGGCATTATTAAAAGACTATACTGCACCGTTTAAAAGTATGGCTGAAAAAAAAGAATTGGAGTTTCAATATTCTATCGAAGATACTGAGCTGGTGTGGTTTTCTCCAGAATTAATGGAAACAATAGTATATAACCTGCTGTCTAATGCCATAAAATATTGTAAACCTAAAGGAAAAATAAACTTAACTTTTTCAAACAAAGCAACAGTGGGCAAGGGACAAATAACTATAATAAATGAAACGCAAGGAGAAGTAAACAATATAAACCTATTGTTTGATCGCTTTTATCAGGCTGGTAATAACGTTTCGGGAGGAGTAGGTTTAGGACTATCTATTGTGAAGGAGATGGTAAATTTGTACAAGGGAAAAATAACTGTAAATAAAACGAAAAAAGATGCCTTAAAGTTTACATTCATTTTTGATACTAGGAAAGAAGCTTTCCCAAAAGAAAATATTATCGAAGAAGTTTATGAGACCAAAGAAATAAAAGTAAACAAGGAATCAAACGTATTATTTCCAGAGGAAATAGAGCAACAAAGCACCTCAAATTTAGAAGAAAGTAGAAATTCTATCCTAATAGTTGAAGACAATAGTGATATGAGAAACTATATTGCTTCTTGTTTTATTAATAGATATGAGATATATCAAGCACAAAATGGACAAGAAGGGTATGACATAGCCATAGAAGAACTTCCAGACCTTATAATTACAGATGTCGTAATGCCGATAAGAAATGGAATAGAAATGTGCAGACTTCTAAAGAACTCTCCAGAGACTAAACATATCCCAATTATTATACTTACAGCAAAATCCGATTCTGAAGACGTTTTTAAAGGACTTAAACATGGAGTTGTCGATTACATAACAAAACCTTTTCACAACCAGACGTTAGTTTTAAAAGTGAGAAATTTATTAAGCTTACAGAAAAAACAAAAAGAAAAGTATAGTAAAGAACTCGTCAGTAGGTCTTTAGACGTAGTATTTAAAGAAAAAGAATATGATTTTGGCTATAAGCTTCAAAAAGTGTTAGATGAACACTTAACAAATCCAGACTTAAATGCAACACTATTAGCTGAGTTAATGGAGATGAGTCGTACACAATTGTGTAGGAAAATCAAATTGCATACAAAGCTGAACACCATTGAGTTTATTAAGACTCGTCGAATTCATTTAGCTCTAAAATTACTCAAAAACAACCACAGTATAAAAGAGGTTTGTTATAATGTAGGATTTAACAGTCCCTCCTATTTCTCAAAAACTTTTAAAGAAATAGTTGGGTGTTTGCCTAGCGAGTATAAGGACTAAAAAAGGAATAAAAGTACCCCTAGACAAACTTGTTTTTTGCTTCTCTTTCACGTTAAATTATTTCTTTTGAGAAAAGCTCTATAATAAAAAACACTAACAATGTAACAAAAATGCTTTTCGTATACTTTGAGGATTTTTTTATCCGGAAAAACGCTATAACAAATCTAACAACAAATATTACAATCTGCAACGCAAACAGCTCATTTTGAGGGAGAAAAGATATAACAAAAATAACACATAGATTTATTGTATAGGTTTGTACATTTCTTACATGAAAAAAGGTAAAGTTTTTATTACTTCGAATTGAGATAGTTCAAAATTCAAAAAGTTAGAAGTTATGAAAGCTCTGAACCATTACGTAATTTACAAAGTGAAAGACAAAACTTTCACGAAGCGGATTGAGAGAATATTAAAAAAGAATATTTCAAATTGTAAATTTTCGGTAGATGATTTTTGTAAACTTGCATTTATGAGCAGAAGCTGTCTGCACAGGAATATCAAGAGAGTCACAGGTTATTCAACAACGGAACTTATACGCGAATACAGAATAAGGGTAGCAGCAGAAATTCTTGAGTATTCAGTTGGTTCTATTTCTAAAATTTCTAGAAAAGTGGGATTTGACGATTATTCCTATTTCTCAAAATGTTTTAAAAATATAATGCATATGAGTCCTTCCGATTACGTAGAATTAAAAAGAAAACAACGTGCTAGTCGAATAATAGGACATCACAGTATGAGCGCAGCATGCTGACATATTGCAAACGAATACCCTTTTTAACTATGAAAACTAGAGCAGTCTTTTTTACCTAAAACTGCTCAACACTCCACCACATCTCATCTATATTGTGGAGACCTAAGTACCCAGCCTAACCTCTGGGTATTTTTCTTTTTAGATTTTTAGTAATAATGCAACCGAAGAAAAAATACAAATTCCTAAAATCAACTTTTCAAAAAAGGGTTGCGGAAGTCTGTGATTGAGGCGTTTTCCTGTGTAAGAGCCTATGAAAAGCAATGGGATGGAAATGGCGGAAAGTTCTAAAGTCTTCCAAGTAAGCAAATCAGCAAAATAGTAGCCGATAAGGGCGACAGTTGCGGTGGTAATGCTAAACCACGCAAAGATTTCACGAAATTGTTTATTATCCACATTCACTTGATGGAGGAACAGTGCTAACGGAGGACCACTTACGGAAATGCAACCTGTAAGGAAACCACAAACCGCTCCGGCAAGCCGATAGATTCCAATTTTGTAAAAATGAATACGCTTATGTTTGAGCAGCGAAAAGATAGACATTATAATAAAGAAAATTGCCAAAATTATAATGAGAGCTTTATTAGGAATATAGTTCAACACGGCAACGCCCAAAATTGTAAAAACAGCTCCGTAAATAATTAGACTTCGTGATTTTCTATCAATCAATTTGTACTCTTTTTTCTGCAATACAATGAGAATAGAAGCAAAGAGATTGCAAAACATTAATACGGGAATAAGTTCTTTGGCGTCGAAGCCAAAGAGCATTAACAATGGTAATGAAACCAAGGCAAAACCAAAGCCCGTAACGCCTTTTACAAAAGCAGCAAGCAAGATAACTATTACGATTGCAACATATTCCATGTGTCTAATTATGTTGAGGGTTTTCCGGGAAATTGAGCCAATGACGGTATTTTTTACCCAACTCACTAACAGCAATTTTCCACAAATCTTGGGGAGCTTCTTGCAATATAGTTTCCGTACTTAGCAAGGAAACTATCCACGATTTTTCATCAATTTCATCCACTAATTGTAGCTTATCCCAACCTGCATAGCCCGTAAAAAAACGGATTTGTTCGGATGTTATAATTTTATTGTCCAGTAAATTTTGCACCGTTTTCAAATCACCGCCCCAAAACAAATCATTGCTGAGAGGATAGCTTTGTGGGATTAGATTACCGGCAGTGTGAATATAAAACAAATGATTCGTATGTACGGGACCTCCTAAAAACAAAGGGCTTTCGCAAGAAGGAAATAAATCAACCTTCTCATTGACGTTGAAAGATAATGGCTTGTTGAGTACCAACCCCATACTCCCTTTTTGATTATGCTCAACCAAAAGGATAACGGAACGAGCAAAATACCTGCCTTGTAACAACGGCTCTGCAAGCAAAACACGTCCTTTTGCAGGAGGGATAGCGTTCTTAAAATCAAACAAATAATCGTAGAACTTTTTATTCATACGGCGCTAATTCCTTATTTTCCCAAGACAA
>PDWI01009322.1_pt1 | contig 12424 bp, 10 predicted proteins | sample 1430891 | NCBI WGS metagenome assembly PDWI01 (sample SAMN01162508, study PRJNA174530) | Oral metagenome, whole genome shotgun sequencing project. | biome: Marine environment; feature: Marine mammal; material: Swab sample of the gingival sulcus; isolation source: swab sample of gingival sulcus...
TTATCAATATATAAGAAAAGATAAAAAAACAGGCGGGGATTTATATAAACATTTACGGCATCAATTAAAACACCGTAAACGTGTTGTTGGAGCTTCTAAGTCCAAGATACCCAATATAGTTTCTATTGATGAAAGACCGGATAAAATCAATAATAGAGAAGAATTTGGACATTGGGAAGCAGATTTAATTGTTGGTAAGAATAACAAGGGATGTATTTTAACTTTAACAGAGAGAGTTTCTAAACAGTTGTTAATGGGATTTTTGCCCAAAGGCAAAAATGCAGACGGGGTCGCCCAAAAAATGATTAACCTTTTTTTGCCATACAAAGAGACCGTAAAATCAATAACTATGGATAATGGGTTGGAGTTTTCTCAGCACGAAAAAGTTGCAAAAAAAATAAATGTAAAAACTTATTTTACTCATCCTTATAGCTCTTGGGAGAAAGGACAAATAGAATATACAAACAAATTAATAAGACAATATTACAAAAAAAATGAAGCTATTACAGAAATTTTTGCTAAATTTATAACTTGAAAAATTGCATTTGGTGGTTGAATCTACGAATTTAAAAAAAATCAAAAAAAATTCTTGATTTTAAAATTATTTTTTACCTTTGCAGCTGAAATGACTGGAGAGATGGCAGAGTCTGGCTTAATGCAACGGTCTTGAAAACCGTCGTACCGCAAGGTACCGGGGGTTCGAATCCCTCTCTCTCCGCAATCATATTTATAACTATCTAATTATTAGATAGTTATTTTTTTTAGGAGAAAGATTAGGGGAAAGTAAACCCGTTTTATTGCACTTTTGGGGCTTGGTTTGGACATACTTATTCAACGATAGGAAGTTTATCCCAATGCCGAGAAATATCCAACAAATCTTTTGCAAAATTAGTGATGTAATCTTCAAACAAAGTGAGCATATCGTCGGAAGTTAAACCATTTTTGATTAAAGTGAGTTTTAACATTTCAGTTTCGCTGTGCAACTTTAATTTTTTCAAGAACTTTGAAGCGCTCATAGATTGTCCTTCATAGATTTTTTGCCCGATACGCAAATCATTTGTAAACAAATATAAATCATTTATTAAAATATTTAACCTCGAAGTCAAATATTTTTCTCTTTTGTCTTCGGTCGCTTTTCGTTGTTCTGAATAATAAAAATCAAGTCCAAATTTCTCAATAAGTTCCGACCATTTCATTAAAATATCACGTGTATTTGCATCAAAAACAGTCTTATACAAGATACACAAATGCGTTGCTTTGCTACGAATAGTATTTTTAAATTTTTTCCTGAATTTATTGTCTTTAATGTAGGCTTGTAAATCTTTATTTATTTGAGTTATGGTATTATTTATTTGAGTTATAGCTCCTTTTAATTCGCCTATTTGAGTTGTAATAGCATCTTTTTTGCTTGTTTCGGCTAACTCCATTTTTCGCAATTTGATTTTTAAACTGAAAGTGAGATATGCAGTTACCAAAGGCGACAATACTCCTAATATTCCTAGAATAAGCTCAATCATTTCTAATTAATTACAGTTATAAAACTTTCTTTTTTTTCAACTGGTGCATTTGGGAAAGTATCCGGGTTACGAACTACATAATCTTTTACTAACTTAAACAAAAATTTAGCATTCTGTCTATACTCATTTGCCGTTTTTTTTGCTTCTTTAAAAGACAAAGCAGCTGAATACTGTGTTTTTTTGGTAACTATTCCGTGCGAGGTACTTACAATATTTGCTTTTGGCAAATAACGAGCATAAGCAAAATAAACGATAACATTTTCAAGTCCCAAGTGCGAATAATCTAAATTATTGTATTGGTAGATGCACCCTTTTAAAAGCGGCTGCCACGATTGCTGTAAATGATTTGCCAAAAGGTCATTAAAAAAACGTTCGCCCACTAAATTAAATAAATCAATCTGTTGTGCCTCTCTAATATATACCTCAAAAGTGTTTTTATCAATTCCTTGAGAAATTGGTACATATTTCGATGCTGTTTGTAAGTTAATTAGTAGTTCCATCATCAAGTAAGCGAAATTGTTTGATATGCCAGTTATTGGCTGGGTTAATATCTATTACGAAATTTCTAAAAAGTTCAGAAAATAAAGACTTTAAGGCTTCGCGTTCCGTTGCGGTTGTGGCATTATATGTAGCTTGCGCAGTTATTAAATCTTGCCCCGACGTATTACCGAGTTTACCTGGTGTGGCTTCTATTAGTTGGGGAGGTATTTTGTATGCTTTACGTATTCTATTCGAGCAACTTTGTTCAATATAGTTATATTTATCGGGTTTAGAGTTATCAGGTATTGTTTTAAATTTCAAATTACCCTCATTATTGTCTTCATCCCAATCATCTTGGATTAATACTATACTGTTAGCATTTTCGGGACCTGTTGCTTCTTTTATACTGTCTCTAAATTCTCTTTTAACCGCACTATCTTCAAACTCTTTATGTCTGATAAAGGTTGTGTCTTTAAACCCTTTTTTTACAATTGAATTATAATATAAGTCAAGATTATATTCAGTATCAGCTGAGGTAAATACTGTTTCTATCGGACTATTTGCATAGTCATACTCATCATTAAGTTTAAAATACAGAATTTGTCCATTATAATTATCCCAACCACCCGCAAAATCGACCTGTGTTTGTATAACGTCTGGATTAGGATTGTAAGCATCAAATATTTTTAAATCCTTTTTTTTGAAGTATCGCCCCCAACCATTTGGTGAAACTACTATTTTGCCCGCATAATCGTTACTATCTTTTTTCCCTATTCGGCATAAAGTATATGGAATTGTTTTAAAACTTACCTTTTCATACATAGCGTTGTATTGCACGTGAATAAACACCCCTCCATGTCTTGACAAAGGCTTTCCAAGACTTAAAAGTAAATCGTTTAAATTTACTTCTTGCCATGTATTTTTTTTAAAGCCAAGCGAGGGGGAGCCAAACTCAAAACCACCCCCTACTATGAAGTTAGAATACATACCGGCACACAACAAAGCCGTAGGAGAGCTGTTTATTATGTTTTCAATAATTTGCGGTTTTTGGTTGTCTTCTCCGTTGGGCATAATGCCGAGCCGCTTATCGAAAGACACTTGTTGCTCTCCCTTATAATTCTCAACTACATACGCTTTAGCTTTCATTTCAAGGTAGGTTTATTCTTTGGGTTTGTCTGTTTTTTTCGGGGGTTTATTTTTTTTGTTTTTGGGCTTTTCAGGGGTTTGAGGGTCTTTAGGGTCTTTAGGGTCGTTAGGGTCGTTAGGCAATGTTTCAACTTCCTTAATTAACTCTTCCCAATTGTCGGGAAGTTTAGAAAACATTATTTTTCTGTTTGGGTTTTCACGTAACAGTTCTATTGCTTTTTTGTCTGTTATATTGTGGTCGGAATATGATTTATTTGTACCCTGAATAATAATCATTTTGCCTGATTTCATTCTGAATTTTCGAGTGTCGGTTTTCATAATTTTGGAATTTTGAACGTTATAATTTTGTAATCTTTGTATGTAGTTTGGAATTTGAGCTGAACACGAACTACATACCTCGTTAAATAAGAATTGATATAATCTTAACACATGTTTTAAAAAAGGTGTGCCAAATTTGTCCGTTCCTTCTATTAGTTCTTGGACACTTCTTTTTTTAATTTCATTAAGAATTTCTATATCTTCTTTACTTAACTTATCCATTTGCAGGTGTGTATTCGTTTTGAGCAATCCACTCTTCGGTTTCAGCAAGAGTTCCTAAATTCAAGATTTTAGCGCCTGTGCTTTCCTCTTCGCCCTCTTTGGTGGCAATAGTTAAGTTAGATACTCCACTGTTTTCGGCACTATTCCAAGTGTCGGTTGTAAGTGCCATTCCACTTTCAAAACCTAAAACAGCGTAGGTAATTTCGCCATTCAAACCACCATCTACTTTTTGAACTATTGAGCAAACTTTTGCACCTTTAGTAAGTTTTTGGATTTGCTCTGCTTCATCTTCACCTCTATATAAAACAGGGTAGTCATCAGTAAATTTATATCCGTTTCCAAAATCACCTGCTACTAATTCATGTGCGGCTTTGTTTAGTTTTGAGCTACTTTCAGCGGGATATAGTTTTGAGTTTTGTTTTAGAACAAAATTTGTTACAACTGTTCCATCTTTGTCGGTTGTAGAAGCCGACCTGTCTATATCTTCCCAGTTAAGATACCATTTTTTTACAAGACCTGCTTTGGGTTTGTGTCCACATTTTTTAATAAATGCGTTTGTTATTTTTGAGCTGCAATCTGGCATTTTTTTTAGTTTTAGGACAATTTGCTACCGATATTGGATATCAGTAGCAAATTATAAGTTAAAGATTTCCGGCTTATTATTTTATGTTAAAATATAGCTGTTTAGTTTAGTGTTATTATATAGCTGCTTTAAACTCGAAAGGGTTCGGTATTTTGAAATCCATTTTATAGTTACCTTTAACGTAAAAATGTTCATCACTTCCCCCTACATATTCAAGTTTAAGATTTTGGAATGCTGTTTTGTCATCAAAGCCTAATAGTAGGTTGCTTTTTTGTGTGTATAGTACAAAGTGAGGCAAATGAACTGTTCCATCCGCTTTTTTGAAATCAGCAATTTTCCATCTGTCGTAATCTTTGGTTGGCAATATTTTATTATTGTCAAACTTCAAATTTGGTAAGCCGTTTTGAATTTCTGTTTTGGAACTTTCTACACCGTGAGCTTCTAACAAACCATGTGTTAAATATCGAGAATAGTTTTTAGCCAAAACTCCATTCATTAACAAAGTGTCTGCATCAAAACCCAAAACGTCGGTAACTTCATCCATTAGGGTATACGCATAATCATTACTAAGCTCATAAGGTTTTGTTGCTGAATTTTGGGATAATTCTACGAAATTGCCTTTTAATTCATTAATAGTTTTAAAATACTGCAAAGTAGGTATTAAACCTTTTGGAATAAGGTCGTAAAATTCTTCTTTTGAAGAGTTATTTAAAATATTTTGTTGCGCAATATCTTCATCACCTAATAATGCAAGTCTTGTTATGTCTGCTTTTACTGCATTTGAAATTAAATCTATCAAATAATTAATAAAATCAGCTTCACGTAAGTCCTTTCTACTGTAACCTTTATTATTTCCCCATAGGTAAAAACTATTTTCAAAATCTTTGTAGCACATTCTGATTTTTACTTCGGCTTTGCCTAAATTCCATCTTTGTTTTAGGATTTGTGGGTTTACAGTTATGGGATTTCCACCGCAACCTTGCTCTTTTCGTGTAACGTATTCAATACCTTTTATTGCTGAAACGGGGTCGCCTGTTTCTACATTTGAAACAATAGTGAAAAATTTTTCAAAATCGCCACCTGTAATTTCGCTTATACAAGCATCTGCTATTTTTTGTTTAAATCGAGGATCGTCGCCAACCTCTGTAAACATTCTTGCTATATCCATAGTTTTATTATTTAGTTGTTTTTACTTCTTATTTTTGCTTTTGTTCTTGCTCTTGAACTATTGTAAACAAATCTTTTTCACCTTTGTTTTTTGTCATTGGAGTAGGTTCAGGGTTTGGCGGGTTGTAATCCCGTGATGTTACGCTTCTTGCAAGGGTAGTGTACTTTTCGTCAAGTGTTTTGTAGTTTTTAGCAACAGCCTCTAATTCACCTGTAAGTAAAACAACAGCTTCTTTAAGAGCTTTAAGTTCTTGCTGTGTTTCATTTTCAGTGGGTTTAGTGGGTTCAGCTTCTTTGATTTCAGAAATTTTGCCGTCCGCTACTACAATTTTTCTACCGTCGGGCAAAAGGTGTTCACCGTCTTGGAGTTTGTTACCCTCTTCGTCGGTAACAGGGTTGCCTACTTTGGGTTTTTCGTCATCGGTTTCGACTTTGATAATTCTACCGTCGGCAAGTGTTAAATCAAGGGCTTTAGTTACGCCCAAAGATTTCAATATGTTATTAAAAATGCTCATAGGTTTAGAGTTTTTAAGGGTTAAGTACTCAATGTAATGTTTAAAAAAAGTCTGTATAACAGTTGTGTCTTTTTTAATTAACTCAAATATTTGCGGGTTTTGGTTAAGAAATGTAGTTACCGTAAGACCAAAGTCATCAACGTCTTTAAAAAGGCTATCAGTCGCCGCAGGGAGGTCTACCAAATCGGACCCGTATAACGTTTTAAAAATGTATGTGTCAACTTGTTTATCATCAATTTTTTTAGACTTTAATTCCCCTGTAAAATGAATTGAATTACCAAACATATCAGGATTGTCGGTTGCCATTTCCAAAATGTAATCCCACATTGAAATTCCTTGCCCTTTTACTTGCGTTTTTTTAGCTATTGGAGCAAGGTACAAGTCGGCAATTACTTTGTTTTTTTCATCTTTAATTAATCTAAAATTTTTATACTTACCTAAGTATGTGCCAAGTGTAGTGCCAAATATATTCGGGTGTCCAAATCGTGATTTAACACCCTGTTTTTGAGCATTTGCAAATTCAATTAAGTCCTCAAGAAATTTATTGTCAAAATATTGATTTTCTTTGTCAATGCCCTCTTGTATTATAACAACATTTTTTATAATACCATTTTCAGTATCAACATTGTTGTTTTGTTGTAAAGAGGGTATTGCTTGTGATTCAAACCGTTGTTTTGCCATTTTTTTAGTTTTTTTCAACTTATTTAAACCTATACTTTAGATAATTAAGTTTAAATATCTGTTTTGCAAATGTATAAAAATTTATTTTAAATAGAAAAATATTTTTTATCTTCAAAAAACTACCACTTTTTTATGGGACATTTGCTCGCTTTGCTCCGTACTTTTGCCGACAAAGGACATTTACATTTTGAACAGTAGTAGCCTTTGATTTCTTTTATTCTGTAATCAGGCAGTACGGCTGCATGTAAGCCCTTTTTTGCAAATTCGCACTTGGAACAAATCAAGGCACGTTCACGGGCGACCTTTTCGCTGTTTTGGTCGGTTATCAAATAGTTTTTATATCCGTTAAATATTTCGTTTAATTTACTCATACAGCTTCTTTTATGTTTGTTTCTATTTGGTTTTGTTCAGTTTGAGCATTACTTATTTCTTGTACTGATACTATTGGAGCGGGGCTTGATTGATTTGCTTTAACCATACCGTATTCAACAACCTCAGCTAATTTGCTGTAATCAATCTTGAGTTCATTTATTTGAGCTTGCTGTGTGTGTGTGGGTATAACACCTCCAGTTTGATAAAAATGCGGAATTTGGTGTCCTACTTTGTACTTATTGTTTATTGTTTCTAATAAGGGTAAAAAGAGCCGTGTAGCTTTTCTGTTTACAATATACTCACCTCCCTCAGCTTCAAAGCCCGGCATACCATTTACGGTAAATGGTACACCTCCCTGTGCGTGGCTCTTACCTGTTATCATACCTCCATCTTGAAAGTTAGCATCTATACCTTTTATTTTTGTAAGTTGAGCTGTCCCCATTGCTATTGCGGCTGCGGCTGCAATTGGAGCTAATACAGGTCCCGCAGGTATAATACTAACCACAGCACTATATGCAGCCATAGCAGCTTTTGCAGTATTTATAGTAACCTCAGCAATAGATGCAAGTTTGTAAGCAATTGTATTTTCTTTAAATATAGCTTTTACAGCTCCAAACGTTTTGGTTGCTGTTAGTTCGTAAGCCTTTAATTTTTCGTCTTCGAGTTGAGCTTGACGGTTACGTGCTTTGTCTTTTAGGTCGTTATATTTTTTATCAATTGCTTGCTTTTGAGCAGTGGTTAAGTTTTTAGCTTTAAGTTCGGCAGCCTTTTCTCTATCAAGTTGAGCTATAAGTGCATCATATTTAAAATTATTTTCGTTTTCTATTGCCTGAACTAAACTATCATAAGCCGCTGTGTCGGCTTCTTGTTTTTGTTCTAAAAAAGCATTATCAAGCTCTTTTTTTTGGGTTAAATATTCTTGATGCAGGTTTAGTTTAAGTAAATTAAATTCTTGCTCAGATACTAATTGCTGTTCTTTTTGTGTTTCTAAAATTTGTAGTTTTTGCTCATAAATTTCTAATAGTCGAGCTTTTTCATTTGCTACCAGTGTGTCAGTAAGTTTTTGTTCACTATCAAGTACAGATTTATTTTTAGCTATGTACAATTCAAGTTCTTTGTTCATAGCTTCAATTACTACGTCTGTTTCTTTTTGAGCGTATTTTTTCTTTGATTGTGCAGCCGCTAAATCGTACTCTTCTTGAGTTAATTTGCCTGCTTGTAGTTTTGCTTTAAGTATTTTTAATTCTTGCTCATACGCATCTTTATACAGTTGTACACGGTTTTTTACAGAATTGCTGACAATGTCCTCTTCTAATAAGCGCTTTTGTAAAACGAGCTCCATTGCTTTGATTTCGGCATCGGCTATTTCTTTAGCATCTTGTATTTTTTTGTCTTTTTTAGTGCCTGTACCATTACCGTTTGTGTTGCCGTTGGTATTAGTTTGGATTGGGTTGGGGGTGTCTGTAACTTCATTTGCTACGATGGTTTCTAAGGTGATTTTTTTCATTTTGTTTTTACCCTCAAAAGCATCATAAATATCATTAAAATCTTTTTCAGCTTTTTTTACTAAGTCATCAATCACACCCTCTAAGCTGTTGCCTGCTTTATCCCAACCAGCTTCCACTGCATCCCAGTCAAGTGTAAATATACCTTTTACGATGTCGCCAAGTCCCGAAAATAAATCCGTTGCTCTATCAATTAAAATGCCTATTACTTCAAAAGTTGCGGTTGCTACTTTTCCAATTCCTACCAGTATAGCTGAAAAAGTACCACTGGTGTTATTCAATTCAACAAACCAATTATAAATATCTACTCCTCGCTTTAAAAGATTGATTAATGTTTTAGTTGCAAAGTTTTTAATTTGAGATTTAAGTTTAGTAAAACCTTTTGAGTTTTCTCCAAATAATTGTTTTGAGATACCTTTTAGTTCTTTATTTAGCTCCAGCTCTTCTTTTTTAAGTTTTTGAATTTCGGTGAGTGGTTTTTCTTGTTCATTCAAAGCCTTGTTTACTGCATCAAAAATCTTTAATGCCCCCCCTGCATCTTCGCCCGCACCTTTAAATAAGTCGGCTGTAAGCTGTTGGGCTTGTTGAGAATTTAAACCTACCTTTTTAGCTTGTGCGGATATTTGAGCAAAAGCATCTTTTACTGTTATACCGTTCGTTTTTATTTTTTTTGCTAACTCATTGGTAAATTTAGCACCGAAAGCGTTTTTTAAAGCATCTTTTGAAGCTTTAGTCATTTCCGTTATAGACAAACCAAATTCTTTAACTCCATCAGGTAATTTATCTTGATAAATAGACATATCAATACCCGTTTCAACAATTCGTGCAAATTCTTTTGCCGAAAAACCTGCATTTTTAAACTGTACGGGATACTCTTTTAAGCTGTCTAAATATTCGGCATTGCTTGTTTTGCCTCGCAACGCTCCATTTTCGATAATATCAAAAGCCTCTTCATAAGAAATACCGAAATTTTTAGCCATTGACTTTGCAGTTTCAATGCTTTCTTTCATATCCACTCCAAAACTTTCCTGTAAAACTTCGGCGCGCATACGTATAGCATCAACCGACTGCCCGCTTTCTTGTGTTAAAGCTCTTACCAGTTTATTGGTTTTTTCTATTTCAAGGTTGTAACTCACCCACGATTTTATACCTGCACCAATCGCGGCAACTGCACCGATAACCACACCCCACGGACTTGCAAAAAACTTTTTCATGCTCGCCCCTAATTGTTTCATTGCGGGTTTGATGCTTTGCAGTGCCGTTTTGGTTTGGGTTAAATTATTCTGAAAATTTACAATGTTGGTGATAACTTTATTTGTTGAATTTCCTAAGTTACCATTTTCTCTAATCAGTTCTTGCATTTGCCCTTTGTAGTTACCGACATCTACATTGTTGTTGCCTATTGACTTGTGCAGTTCTTTGTATTCAGCATCTTGTTTTTTAATCAATTTCAACAATTTCCCACCGATAGCTTCATTTTCTCTTTGCTCTTTTGTAAGACTTTTGTAAACCTTTTTATTATTGGAAAGTGCAACGCTTATTTGGTCGATTGAACCATCCGTTTTTTCCATTATACCAATTTGCTCATTTGCTGTTTTAGAGTAGGCATTCATAGTCTTTTGAGCGAGCCGATATTCAGCCTGCATTTTCTTTTTCGTACCTAAACTTTGCTCTAATTTTAAACGATATTGCTGGTTTTGTTCAGTAGCTTTTTTTAGGGCTTCTTGCTCTTTTAAATATTCGTCGGTGTTTTGTTTGCCTTGATTTTCTAAATTTATAAGAGTGGTTGTATGTTGGTTTATAGCCGTGTCGGTGGCTTTGATTACGCTTTTGTAATCTTTTGTTTTATTAGTTAGTTTGTCGATTTCTTGTTTTATGTCGGCAGTCCTTTTGAGTAGGCTATCGGTGTTTATATCAAGTTCTAAAATGGTTTGCCTTTTCATAGTATTTTGGGTTAATTGTTATCTTATATTATCGTCGCCGTAGGTTTCTACTATATCCATCCAGTTGTTACCTGTGTCTTGAGCTTCGGGATATATGGTTAAAAGTTCACATTGAGCGTATTTTGTTCTAAAATTATAATTTATGATTTTTCGTAAATAATAATATCTTCCTGTTTGTTTGAGGTATATTAAATCTGTATTATCTAAGTCTTCGGAGTTTAGAATTAATTTTGCTTTTACAATTACTAATCTTTTCAATGTACGGATTACAGCTTTATGATTTTTGTTTATAAAGTATTGTAGCTTTGTTTTTTTTGTAGATAAACATGGCATATTGCTTGAGGTAAACATTGAGTGTTCTCCATTAAAAGCCTCAAATTCCTCATGGTAAGGTATAGTACTTAAGCTAAAAATACGTGTGGGAGCTGTACGAGCTTTGACTGATTTTATTTGATTACTATCTTTGTAGTGTTTAATATCGTATAATTCATGTATTACAAAATCATACTGTGTTAGCCAGTCTGTATTTGGAGTGTTTTCAGGGTTTACAAAACAAGACTTATGTATTGTGCCTGTGGTTTTTAAAGGGTGGTCGTGAAGTGAGTATAAAAGTTGTTTATCGTTATCGGCATATTGTCCATAATTCTTATCATAGTACTTTGGTTCTCGATAGGTCTCTTCATCTATTTGTATAAGTTTATCACTCCAATCTTTTGCCTTGTTTGTGTTAGTAAATATTTTATCTATTTCTGTAAAACGACATTGTTTTGTGTCAGGGTTAATGTGCATAAGTAAAGAGTTTTGCCAAACGTATTCTTTTACTAAATCTATTGCTGAAATTGCGGGCATCAATTCTTTAAAATTAATATCAATTTCAGGGTTTTGATAAGTTATTTTATAGTTACATTCATATTTGCTACTTCCGCCAATAGGGTTGAAATTTGAAGGGCTGGAGCCTTCAAATGTTGCTTTTATATCAATATTATAATATAAAAGTGCTTTACGTTTATTGAAAGGCTTTGAAAAAAAAACACGATTTAGATTGTACGAAGATGCCCCCTCTTCTTCAAAAACAATTTCTTTATCACCTGTGGCATCGTATACAATATTACTTATTTGAATACCGGCATTATCATCAACATATCTAACGGTTACACTTCGCCTTGCTACTTTAATTTCTCTCAAAGCCTCAAGCCCGGGTGTACTATTTTTTGAAAGTTTTAGGCTATCTTTTAAGTCAATTTCTAAATTATAATCACCGTTATCAGGAAACCTAATGAAATCTAGGCACCGGCAGACCACCAACCATCTATACCACCAGTAGCTTTACAATCATAAACAGTTTTATGTATATCTAAGTTTTCAATACCTTTGCAAATAGGCAAAACATATTTTTTATTGTTTGCGGGCAGTCCCGAAACGCTATATCCGACCTCGTTAAATATGTCTTCTACCAACGAATGTAAAAACAAGGACGGAAACCAAAATACAATATTTTGAGGGTAAGAGGTCTTATTATGGGGTGTGTTTTGGTGTGGTTGCCCAAAGGCATAAATGTAGCCGTTTGTTTTGTTAAAGGTAGAACTGATTATATTATTGGTTACACTTAATTGATGGTTGTACTTATTAAGAGTATTAAGTTGAGTTAGTTTTTTTTCTTTTAAAAGACTTAATAAACTTTTGTCTTTTTTGTACAAAATAAGTTCATAATATTTAGGGGTGGTTTTAGTAATTCGACCATAAAAAAACATTGTTATTTGCTCTATCTCAACTCTACAAGCATAGGTTTTATATGGTGCATTTGAAATGTTACCTTGTTCACCGAGCATCTCAAAAAAGTGTGCATTTTCTTTTCTTGGAATTTTGATTTTTTTTGATAGTGTTGTTTTGATACTTTCCAAATCTAAGAAGTTTTGAAAGTGCACAGAAATATTAAAATCTGTATTTGGAGATAATCTTATTTCGTTATTATTTA
>PDWI01008158.1_pt1 | contig 12423 bp, 13 predicted proteins | sample 1430891 | NCBI WGS metagenome assembly PDWI01 (sample SAMN01162508, study PRJNA174530) | Oral metagenome, whole genome shotgun sequencing project. | biome: Marine environment; feature: Marine mammal; material: Swab sample of the gingival sulcus; isolation source: swab sample of gingival sulcus...
GGATTCTCATATCTGCATTATTAAATGCATCAGAATGAATTATATCTTTTGCAGATTTATCTAATAAATCTCCACCCAAAAATAAATCACCAGCAAAGCAAACTTTCATAAAAACACCTTCCATAAAAGACTAAAAGAATTTAGAAATCTATAAAAAAATTTAAAACAAAAAAAATTCCAGCTTGCAATGAAAAAACCGCAAAAAGCCAAAAAAACATAACCTTAAAAAGGTCATATATTTTAACACCTGAAAGATATACAATCCTAATACAAAAAATAAGATAAACAAGAGCACTAGTAACAAAAAAAATAGCAACACAATCTATTGTTTTTAGAATTAATTTACTAGAAACTATAATCACTAAAGATCTAGAAATAAGTAAAATAAAATTAAATAATAACCCTTCCGATTGCTTTTCTAATATATTAAATAAATGTGATAGAGGAGAAAATACAAACATAAAAATCAAGGGTACGGACATCCATTGAGCATACTGACCCGCAAGAGCCCATTTTTCACCAAATACAAATGGAAATAAAAACCATCCATAAAATGTTACAAAGGACATAACAAGACAGCCCATGGCAAACATTTTTTTATACAAGGAAAATGTTAAATTTGCCAAGGATTTTTTTTCAGCATGTAAGGCTGCAGCTTCCCTTGAAAAAACATTTGCAACACTACCACCAACAATAGATATTGGTAGAGCCATTATAGCATTTGTAAACGAATATAAACCCGAAACTTCCGAAGAATACAAGACTTTAAATAGAATTATTGGCAAGCTGGTTGAACATACATTTAATAATGCTGACCATGTAGACACCAAAGGGAATTTTTTGTATCTAACGGCAACATCTTTAATATCAGTTACAACTACTTTGTCTTCCGTAGTCTTGGTAAAAACAAATTTTCTTGATTTAAAAAATACTATTACAAAACGAACTGCATTACCCAATACAGTTGCAATAAAAAGACCATGGATTCCCAAAGAATAAAAAAAACCTAAGCCAACTTTAGTAAGATTTGTTGTTAACTGCCTGATTACACGACTTATAGATAAAAAAGAATACAATTCTTCTCTTATTAAGACTCTATTATAAAGTAGATCCAGACCAAAAACTAAAACCAAAATACCAAATAAATATACCCAATACTTTACAGATACCGGTAATGCTAAAAGATGTAGAAATTGGCTTTTAAAAACAAAAGATACAAAGAAAATTACTAAAGAAAGCGCTATACAAATAACTGTTCCAAGAATAATAATAGCATTAGATTTTTTCTTTTCTTTTGGTAAAAGAACAGCTAAATCATATCGTCCTAACGAGATAGTTCCTATTATTGAAACAATTGCAAAATAACTGGCAAAGGTTCCGACTTGTTCCGGTGTGTAAATTCGCGAAATAATCGGTTGGAATAAAACATTTACAACCTGTGCTATAGCTGTACCGGAAGTTAAAACAAGAACTGATTTAAAAAATTTATTGCTGTGTAAACGTTCTTTTATATTAAATTTTTTCACTTGCTTCTCTATATTTATTCTTGGATTATCTATTTATCTTCAGCATTTATTAATTTTTCACCATAATTCAATAACATCTCCCAAAATATCCAGTTTTTGCTCACCAACCTTTTTACTCAAGAAGTTTCTAACGATGAATAATCACCTAAGCGCCTATTCTTCCAGCTTTTCCCATTCAAAGGTACTGATATTCTTTTCAGCCTCATCAAAGTTGATGCCCACTAAATAAATTTCCTTGTCTCTGCTCAAATATTTTTCGTAATACCGTTTAGCCTTGATTTGCTCCAGCGCACAGCCTTCATTCATTTTGAATTCAATGATGTAGACTTTATTTTCAATCTCTACACTTAAATCCAGCCGCCCCCGGTTTGTCGACTCTTCCGCTCTCAGGGGCAACCCCAAGCTTGCAAGATAGCTGTAAATCACACTAGCGTAAAAACCTTCATAAATATGAATGTTATTGTTAGCATAATTTTGATATGTCAGGGAGGCAAAAAGACTTATAAGACTTTCCTTGAACTTTAATAAATCACAATTTTGTAACGCGTGGTAGGAAGACGCTTGAACCCTCACTTTTTGTGTTACAGACCCAACAAGTATATCTAAAATAACTTCGTTCAAAGAGATTTTTACTTCAAGATTTGGTATTTTTAAGTTATATGTAATTTTTTCACCAATCTTAAAAACCTCCTCTATAGTCAAATAGCCGGTTTGATACAGCAAGACATCCAGTCGGATATTATCTATATCAAAAGAACTTAGGATTTCTTCCGCCACTACCAGATTTTCAAGGTCGGGAAGATAATAATTTTGCTCTTTTATAAGCTTAATCAAAAAAGAGGGTGTTCCTGTTTCAAACCAGTAATTTTTATAGACAAAATGATTACGTATAAAAAGTAAAATATCAAAAGGGTTGTAAACCTTATCTCTCAGAAAATTATAACCGTTATACCATCTCTTCAGATTCTCCAAATTAACTCCGGCTAAAAGTTCCTTAAAATCATTTTCCACATCATACTGGGTGTATCCGCAGATATTCCCGTAGTCAGGATTCAGGCTTATATCCTCTATATTATTAAGTCCGGAAAAAATACTCACCTTTGAAAACTTACTGACTCCTGTTAGAAAAGCAAACCTCACATACTGATCACTGTCTTTTATGACTGAATAAAAACTATTCAGCTCAAATCTTGCATAATCAGCCATTTTTTTATGGGAAATGTTATCCAATATGGGTTTGTCGTATTCATCTATCAGTATGACCACAGACTTATTATACTTTTCATAGACCTTGCTGATCAGATATGAAAAAGAACTTGAAGGGTTTAATGACGCATCATAGGGAATCTCATACCGTCTGTAATTACCCTCCAAAACCAACCCTAAAGTTTGCCTTAAGCTGTCTCTGCTCCGCATATCTCCGGCAAAACTTATCTTAATAACCGGATGAATATCACAAAAATCATGCTTATCATAAACATACAACCCCTTAAAAAGCTCTTTATTGCCTTCAAAAATTTCCTTTAGAGTATCAAGAAAAAGGCTTTTGCCAAAACGGCGGGGCCGAGACAAAAATATATACTTGCAACTATTTATGAGATTATACGCTTCTTTTGTTTTATCAATATAAATATAGTTATCATTTCGAATATGAGAAAATGTCTGAATACCTATCGGTAATTTTTTCATTTGGATAAACCCTTAAAGACTATAAACCCTTATAACTTATAAACCTTCTCACTCTTTTCTTTAATTACATTACGCAAGTCTACAACAAGGTTTGCTTTTTCATAAATATCATCAGCATAAAAGCAGCTATGATTCGTTGTAATTACTACACAGTCAGCATCAGTGAGGTCTGAATATGGTACAGACGTAAACACATTACCTTCATCTGTTTTTACGGTTTCAATAAATGGGTCATGGTAACAAACCTCAGCTCCTTTTTTACGAACCTCATCCATAATTTTCAAGGCAGGACTTTCCCGTTCGTCGTCAATGTCCGGTTTGTAAGCTACACCTAAAAATAAGACCTTTGATCCATTTATTGCTTTTTTCTGTCTGTTTAGTGCGGAACCAATTTTAATTGTCATACGGTGGGCCATCAGATTATCAATGTGTCCGGCGGTATGAATCATAGTGAGATCAAAGTTGTAGTTCTTAGCTATATATTCAAGATAAAAGGGATCCAGAGGAATGCAGTGTCCGCCTATCCCTGGTCCCGGATAAAAGGCCTGAAAACCGTATGGCTTGCTTGCCGCAGCATCTATTACTTCCCATATATTTATATCCATTTTACCTGAAAGTAATGCCATTTCATTAATCAAAGATATATTTATAAGCCTGTAGGTGTTTTCAAGGATCTTTACCATTTCAGCAACACGGGGGGAACTGACAGGATACAAATACTTTATAGCTTTTTGATAAATGGCCATACCTATTTCTTTTCCAGCCTCTGTCATAGCACCGAATACCTTTGGGGTATTGTCAGTCTTGTAATCCTTGTTGCCAGGATCAACACGCTCAGGACTGAAGGCCAGCCAGAAATCTTTACCATGCAGCATGCCGGACTCTTTCTCAATAATCGGCAGCATAAAGTTTTCTGTTGTTGTGGGATAGGTTGTACTTTCAAGAGAAATAAATGTTCCCTTTGTCATATATTTACCTATTTCTCGGCAGGCTGATTCAATATATGACATATCCGGTTTTTTAAACTTGTCCAAGGGAGTGGGAACACAAATAATGACGGCATCACATTCTGCGATCCTGGAAAAATCTGATGTTGCTGAAAGTATTCTGTTTTTAATAACCAATTTAAGGTCTTCATCATCGACATCACCAATATAGTTTTCGGCATTATTTACCTTGTCTGCCTTGGTATGATTTTTCTCAAAACCAAGAACCTTTACTTCTTTTAAGGCAAAGGTAACAGCAAGAGGCAGGCCGACATAACCCAACCCAAGAACACCCACTAATTCTTCATTATTTTTAATTTTTTTTAATAATTCTTCTTTCATCCAGATTTGCCCTCAATTAAATTCTTTTCATTATTTCTTCAGAAATAACCTTACCACTATTACCATCACCGTATAAATCAGGCCAGCTTGAAGGTGTTTGTACATTATTTACAGCATCTATAATTTTGTTCTTATCAGCTCCTACAAGTATATTCCAACCAGAATCTATTGTTTCAACCCATTCTGTTTGATCCCGCATCGTAATACAAGGTTTTTTGTAGAAAAAGGCCTCTTTTTGGACCCCCCCGGAATCGGTAATAACAAAGTTGCAATTGTCTTCTAAATAAAGCATATCAAAATAACCAACCGGATCAATTACTCTTATATGTGATGCAAACTTTTCTTCGTTATTTGCAATAATTTTCTTTGTACGCGGATGCAAAGGGAGAATTATATCATAGCTGTTTATATTATTAATAGCTTCAATTATTGATCCAAGTCGTTTTGGATCATCCGTATTTTCAGCGCGGTGAAGAGTCATTAAAATATATTTATTTGAATCTATTTTTATTGTTGTCTTATTCATACTTCTATAAAAAAGAGAAGCATCAAACATGACATCTCCAGTACGAAAAACACCTTCTTTTATACCTTCGTTTTTCAGGTTTTCTACTGCCTTATCCGTTGGACAAAAAAGCATTTCAGAAAGATGATCAGTAAGAATCCTGTTCTGCTCTTCAGGCATTCTCATATTAAAACTTCGAAGTCCAGCCTCAATATGGGCTACAGGTATATGTAATTTACTCGCAGCCAAGGCTCCGGCTATTGTTGAATTAGTGTCTCCGTATACAAGTAATAAATCTGGTTGTTGCTCAAGAAGAATCTTCTCTATACCTTCCAGCATTCGGCCAGTCATTTTTCCATGTGAACCGGAACCAACCTTAAGATTATAATCGGTTTTTGGTATTTTCATCTCATCAAAAAAAATATCTGACATATTCTCGTCATAGTGCTGCCCCGTATGAACAATTATTTCTTTAACAGAATTTGAAAACTCTTCTTTTAAAACCCGGCTAATAACAGCCGCCTTTATGAATTGTGGCCTGGCGCCAACTACTGTAATAATTTTCTTCATTCTACAACCTTTAGTTGATCATTTTCCTGTTTATACTTTTGCCCACAACCAGAACATTCTTTTTTGTTGTATAAACGCTTCCCACACATACAGACCCAACCATGCTGTTTTGCCGGCGTTCCGTATACCAGCGCAAATGGAGGAACATCCTTTGTAACAACACTTCCAGCACCTATCAGAGCATATTCACCAATCGTAACACCGCAAACAATGGTTGCATTAGCGCCAATACTTGCACCCTTTTTTATCAGTGTCTTTTTGTATTCATGCTTACGCTCAACAAAGGCCCTGGGGTTTATTACATTGGTAAAAACGCAGGAGGGGCCGCAGAAAACATCATCTTCAATAATTACATCATCATAAACAGATACATTATTCTGTATTTTTACCCTGTTTCCAATTACGGCCTTTCCGCCGATATTTACATTCTGTCCAATTGAACAGCCTTCACCGATAACAGCCCCGCCCATAATATGAGAAAAATGCCATATTTTTGTGCCTGTTCCTATTTTACAGCCATCATCAGCATAGCTTGATTCGTGGATAAAATAATTATTTTGCATTTTGGAATTCCATTTATCTTCTATCCAGCATAAAAAGCCTTGATACATTCACAGGTATACGAAATTTCATCTTCCGTAAGTTCAGGATACATGGGCAGGGCCAAAACAGAAGCACATAGTTTCTCGGCAACAGGGAAATCTCCTTTTTTATAACCCAGATACTTAAAACATTCCTGCTCATGAAGACATTTGGGATAATAAACCGTAGTACTAACACCCTTTTCCTTCAAATACAGCTGCAGTTCATCCCTATTTTCTGCCAGAACATTAAAAACGTAATAAACCGGCTCGCCCTGGCTTTTAACCTTTGGCAGACGGAGCTCAGAAAGCGAGCCAAGCAAATCCCCGTATTGCTTTGCATGAGCAGCCCGCAGAGCAATTCCCTGATCAATATGTTTAAGCTTAACCCCCAAAACTGCAGCCTGAAGACTATCCAGTCGGGAATTGTAACCGACATAATCATGATGATATTTTCTTGTTGCACCATGAACCCGCAGACTCCTGGCCTTTGAATGATATTCTTCATTATTCGTAATAATCATACCCCCGTCACCATAACCCCCAAGGGTTTTTGTCGGAAAGAAAGAATATACACCAAAATCCCCAATAGTCCCGGCTGTTTTTAGAGCGCCGCCATACATCTCTTTCATGCCAAAGGCTTCTGCCGCGTCTTCCAAAACCTTAAGATGGTATTTTTCGGCCAACCTCATACAGGCAGACATATCAGCAGATTGTAAAAATAAATGAACGGGCAGCAAACCCTTTGTATTTTTTGTCATCCTGTTTTCTGCGTCCCGGAAATCCATACAAAATGTTTCTTCATCAACATCTGTAAAAACAGGCTTTCCGCCCAAACGGGCAATACAGGAGGAAGATGCAAAAAAGGTAAAAACAGGAGTGAGAACTTCTGCGCCCTCTTTAAAACCAAGAATATCACTGGCAATTACAAGGGCATCGCTGCCGTTTCCAACACCAACAGCATAACGTGCTCCTGTATATTCACATACAGCGGCTTCAAACTCTGCAACAGCCTTTCCAAGAATAAAAGAACCGGACTCAAGAACAGAAGCAATAGCAGAATCAAAGTCTTTCTTATACTGGGTATATTCTCTTGTAGAAGTATAAAAAGGGACAACCATCAATCCAAAACCCCTTTCATTTCCATAGTTGAAAAATCAAAGGGAAGATCAACCGGGTTGCCATCCTTCATTGACTTATAGATGGCCAGAATTATTTCAAGGGCTTTTTTGCCTTCGCGGCCGTCAATAAGCGGCTTACGCCCTTCTTCGATAGCCTCTATAAAATCAGCAAAAAGCGCCGTATGTCCAAAACCATAGACTGTTGGCGGATCCGAGGCTTTAGGATCAAGTATTTTATCTTCTGTGTCTCCTGCTGTTTCAGAGTCTTCAAAACGCCATGTTTCAAACTTATTTACCGCTAGTCCTCCAATAACAACAGATCCCTTTTCTCCAAAAAGGCTGAGGGTTTCATTCAGATTTGTTGGGTATATGTTAGCGGTACCTTCGATCATACCTACTGAACCGTTCTCAAACTCAAGAATGGCTGAACCAAAATCTTCAGCCTCAATTGGACGCTGATACCTTCTTGTTACACCGTGCACCCTCTTTACCGACGAATCCATCATCCACTGCAAAAGGTCAATTCCGTGGGTACATTGGTTCATAAGTGTACCGCCGTCAAGTTTCCAGGTTCCCCGCCATGGAGCCTGTTTATAATAGACCTCATTCCGGTTCCAGCGAACCTGCACCATACCATGAAGCATTCTGCCGAAACGTCCGTCATCAAGGGCCTCACGGGTTTTAACAACGGGAGCATTAAATCTGTTCTGAAAAGATACAGCAAGGGTTTTTCTGCATTTTTCCGCGGTTTTAATCATCCAGTCAGCATCTTTTATTGAAAGAGCCATTGGTTTTTCACAGATTACGTCTGCACCGCCTTCCATAGCATCAACAGCAATTTGCGGATGATAACCGGACTCGGTGGCGAGAGAAACAATATCCGGTTTGATTTGAGAAAGCATTTCGTTATAGTCAGTATAAACTACCGGAAAAGGCTTTCCACTCTGTTTAGTATATTCTAAAGCCTTTTCTTCTGCCCTTTCTTTAATTACATCACATACAGCAACAAAATCCAGTTTCTCAGGGTTGTTTACAATGGCTTCAATATGTTTGAAGCTTATTCGGCCGCAGCCAATTAATGCTATTTTATACATTCTTTTCTCCATTTTTCATGATTGTCTATACAGCTCTTTTCCAACCCGCAATATATGATCTTTCAGGTTTTGATTATCAATATCATCAAATATTGATACGTCAATTTTATATGGAAGGTTTAACTCTTCAAAATCGTTTCTTATCTTATAAAGCAATTCACCCGACAGCTCTTTTCCAAAGAGGGTTATATCTATATCAGAACCGTTTTTGTAATTGCCCTTTGCCCGCGAACCGTAGACTACTGTTCGGTTTATTTGCGGAAACGTTTTTAGAACCCTTATTATTTTTTCTACCGTTTCGTCTTTAAGCCCGAAAGCCATTCAAAATTCCTCATCTCTCAATTTTGACATTGTTTTTTTAAAGGTTTTAAAAGCAGAATAATAAGTGTTTACTATATCAGAAAAAATTTTCTCCGCTGTTTTTTCATTGTAAGTATGCGTGCTTTCATTTCGACTTTGTATCATATTCATCCAGCTTTCGCCCTCACTGATTATACCAAAACTGAATGCTTCACGTACGGCATCTTTTGAACCGTATATCCCGGAAACACCTCTGAATTCAAAGAAGTCTTTAATTGTTTTCCAGGCCAGCTCGTGTGTAAACTCAAAGGCCTGAACAAGACCCTGTCTTTCAAGCTCGCTTAGCCTTCTTGTCCGAGAAAGCTTTACTGCTGCTTCAAGCTGAGAGAAGGCGTTATTAAAACTGTCAAAACGCTGGATCCAGCGAATATCTTCTTTTTCTGACATTTTCTTCCTACAACTGTCCGGATTCTGAAATTCCCAGAAATCTGAAGATCTCAAGTGTGGCACGTGATTTATTCAGAGTATAGAAATGAATACCGTCCACATCATTCTCAAGTAAATCGAGGCTCTGCTGTGTCGCCCAATGTATACCGACCCGCTCCGCCGCCTCATCCGTTGTGGCCCGGTTCATGGCCTTAATTAAGCCTGCGGGTATTCGGGCTCCAAGGCTGAGCTCTGCTATACGAGCCATATTACTTTTTGAAACAACAGGCATAATTCCTGCCTTAATAGGTATTATTATACCGGCCAGGTTACAGCGCTCTCTAAAATCATAAAAATCACGGTTATCAAAAAACAGCTGAGTGCAGATATAGTCGGCACCGCAGTCAACCTTTCGTTTAAGGTTGTCTAATTCTACAAGCCTGTTTGGGGTTGCCGGATGGCCTTCAGGAAATCCCGCAACTCCAACCTTCATATTTGGATAGTTCTTTTTTATGAATTCTACCAGTTCCGAGGCATATTTAAAACCATCCTGAGGCGGACTGAAGTTTGGATCTCCGGCAGGGGGGTCGCCGCGCAAGGCGAGTATATCGTGAATACCAAGCCTGTTGTATTCATCCAGAAGGATTTTTAATTCACTTTTATCCATACCCACACAGGTAAGGTGGCTTACAATCTTAAGCGGAGTTTCCGCCTTGATTCGCAGTATCGTATCTTTTGTAAGGCTCTGAGTAGAGCCGCCGGCGCCGAATGTAATACTTATATATGAAGGGTTTAGCGGAATAAAGTCATTTTTTATCCTTGAAATCAGGTTTTCAGCTCCCTTCTGTGTTTTCGGTGGAAAAAATTCAAAACTTATTGTTGCCATTAGTAACTCCTTGTTAACCCTTTCTTAAATGGATAAGGGTAACCGATAAAAGAGCATTCAAATTGTTTTATTAGTCAAACAAATACATCCTGAAGAAACATGACTCCCTCTTTTTTCTCTGTCTCATCAGGAATATAGGTTTCAGCATAGAGAACAAAGGTTTTATCTGTTATTTCAGAATCACTGTGAACCAGCTTAAGTTTGTTCTGAATACATATATAATCAATTATAAAATCAATATCACTGGAACCTATAAGAACAAGACTTTCGTAGCCCTCCGACTGTATCCTCAACAGCAGGGCTTCTATTTTCTCCTTATATTCAGCAACATTCTTTAATGTCCTCTTAAAAAAGCGGTAACTGCGGCGGCTTATTTCTTCCATCCCCGCAGGGGTAACAGCATATCTAATGTTTCTGTTATTTATCTTTTTTATAGTCAGCCAGCCTTTCTGGGCAAGCCTTTTGAGTATCGCGTTAGTCATTCCAAGAGACAGACCGGAACTGCTGGCCAATTCCCTCTGACTAAGTGCTGAAGAGTTTTTGCTAATGGCTGTAAGTATTTCTAAATCTTTTTCTACCATAAGATGGTTTACACCTGTAAGTATTAACCTATATTTCTTTTAAAACCTTTTGAAAAACCGGAAGTGTTTTAATAAGTTTTGTATAAATCTCTTCAAACTGCTGTTTATTATAGATATGGTTTAGTTTATTTCTGTCAAAAAGAATTTCCATCAAGGTTTCATATTCCCGGGCATTAACATACCCCAAACTATAAAACCTTTTTATAACTGTTTTTGGACTGTTTTCATCAATTCCATGAATCTCATTTAAAAATACTTTTATTGTCTTCCACAACAACTCAGCACAAAATTCAAATTTTTGTGCTCTGCCGCTTTTTACAGAATCAAGAATATCATCATCCAGTTTGCTTATATCAATTCCAAGAGAGTTTTCAAAATCCTTAATTGCTGTTGCAAATTGCTCTTTTTTGTATTTCAGCCGGCTTTCCATATAACAACATCCTTCATTGCTTCTTTCTTAAAATCATTTTTTACTTCCGGAAAATAAACTAGATCCACCTTATTCGGAACAATGCTTTCTTCCCAAAAGAGTTCAAATGCCAGTTCGATCTTTCTGAAATCTTCAATACCAATATTGTCAAAACCTATATCGATATCTGAACCTCGTTTATAATCACCTCTCGCTCTAGAGCCGAAAAGAAAAACCCTTGCAGAAGACCCTTCAGTTAATTCCAGGATTTTCTTTTTTACGATATTGAGATATTTTAATTCATAGTTGATTTGTTTTTTGTCCATGCATTTTCAAAATTGTATAAGAGGCCACGGCCAGACTGTTACTTAAAAAAACAGCTTCGGCTTGATAATAGTCACAGGCCCCGGATATGCTTAGACGCCGCCGAAACAGGCTGAATGGCATAAAACAGGTATGTTTTTGTTTAAAACTTGTTCGTTATATGAACAATTATACTTCTAAAATCAATAAAATCAAGTAAAATGAGTAAAATATCAGCATAATACACCAATTTACTCCCTTTTTTGTTCAAATAATGTACAGTTTTTTATATTATTTCATATTCTTGAACAAAATCCGGTTTCGGGGCATATTACACCTATGGAAAAACTACAGGTATATGGAATAGGTAACGTATTAATCGACATAGTTTCCAATGCTGAAGATGAAGATCTTCGTCGTCTCGGCCTTGATAAAGGAATAATGAAATTAGTTGCTGGTGAAGAACGCGACAGAATAATCGAATTTACAAACTTATCAGAAAGCCAGTACCATTGCGGAGGCTCTGCACCCAATACAATAATTACTCTTGCCCAGCTCGGCGTAAAAACCGCACTTTCAGGAAAAATCGGGAATGACGACTTTGGCCGTATTTATCAAGAGCAGCTTTATAAACACGGAGTAAAATCCTATCTTTCCCATGCTGAAGGAAACACTGGTTCAAGTATAATACTTGTTACTCCTGACTCTGAACGTACAATGAATACCAGCCTCGAAAACAATCAGCGTTACAGTCCTTCTGACATACAGGAAGACGAAATCCGCAAAGCCGATTATCTCTATTTTACAGGATATATGTGGGATACAGAGAATCAGAAAAACGCCCTGCTTAAGGCTATCCAGATTGCCGAAGAATCAGGAACAAAAATTGTCTTTGATGCCGCCGATCCCTTTGCGGTCAGACGCAGCAATGGCGGATTTTACAATCTCATAGAAAAACACTTCGATATAGTTCTATGTAACGCGGAAGAGGCCAGACTGATGTTTGATAACGAAGATCTCGACTTTTGTTCAGAAAAGCTTGCTTCAATCTGTGAAATAGCGGTAGTAAAAAACGGCGCGAAAGGATCTGTTGTAAAAAGCGGC
>PDWI01008161.1_pt1 | contig 12422 bp, 9 predicted proteins | sample 1430891 | NCBI WGS metagenome assembly PDWI01 (sample SAMN01162508, study PRJNA174530) | Oral metagenome, whole genome shotgun sequencing project. | biome: Marine environment; feature: Marine mammal; material: Swab sample of the gingival sulcus; isolation source: swab sample of gingival sulcus...
GCCTCCTGCAGCGCTTTAACCGGTTTAAAAGGTGCTCCAATATCAATATCGTCAACCCTGCCAGGGCAAGCCAAATGAACCGCGTCAACCATCAGAATAAGAGCTGCAGAATATCCGGCATCCAAAGCCTTGTTAGCCATGGTAAATGCAACGGTTACCTTGTTGGCATTACTTTCATTATCAAACAACGTTCCTACATAATCAAACCTTTCTGTCATTGTAGACCTCTAATAAGCATATTTGTTCTAGTTTATGGTTACAGGAATAACCCCGAGCATCCTTTTTAGTCCTTTAGCCCTGCCTTACGCAAAAATACGGCCATCAAACACCATTTTGTAAACCCGGATTGAAACAAATTTGCTCCAACAAAAAAGGTAAATGCAAACCACCAGGGATTTACAAAATATCCCAGACCTACACTTACCATTATAAAGAAACCTGCAATCACATGTAATGTATCGTTAACCGACATCTTAACTCCCCTTATTTTATTGAACGACCAAAGCCTTAAACAAACCAAAAACAGCAAATCGGTCTTGTAATAGTACAAGATCCTGGTCACGTATACCAGTCAAGGCTCTAATGAAACCATACGACTTTTACCTGCCCTGTTACTCATCTGTTAGAAATAACAACAGCTTTTCAGAGTTAGTTGTCAAAATAAATCACCAGGAGCAACAGCTCCTGGAAAACAGAAAGAGAGTCCCACGGTTACTCAACTACGAATCAATCCCCAGCTGCAACAGACCCTGGTCCGGCAAGAGGTTTGAAAGCTTTTTTGCTCGCACCGCAAACAGGGCATTTCCAGTCCTCTGGAAGCTCTTCAAATTTGGTTCCCTTTGGGGTTTTGCTTTTCCTGTCCCCTTTATCAGGGTTGTAAATATATCCACAGTTAGTCATTTGGCATTGATACATTTCTTCTGGTTGAGCCATATTATAATCTCCTCGGTAAAATGTTTTTGATTCTCATTTGCACTGCTGAAACGGAAACTACACAAGCCAGAAACCAACTATAATTTCTCATTATAAACAATATAAATGATCATTATATTTCCCCGGCTTCAAATTACCATAAGTACCACTCCTGCTTATGGCAATTTCTTTTCCTCTTTTTTTGTGATAAAAAAAATCTATACCCGTTTTCACCGTATTCAAGCGGGATACAAACCATGTGAACATCTCAGCCAGAGTAAATCATCTTGTACCACAAGACCTGGACGATACTGAACGCTAAAAAAAATTTCTCACCTAACATTCTAAAAACAAAACAATTTTAATCACATGCAAAAATAGTAACACGGTACACCAATAAATTATTTCCTTTAACTCTTGTATTCGGTTAGAATAGAGTGAAAACAAACTTGTAGAAAAGAAGTTATGGAAGTAATTAATAAAAGTTTTAACAGCTTAACAGATTTATCCAACAATTTACATCTCGACGATATTGTTGTTGAGAAAACACTGATCCAGGTTTTTTCAGGTTTGAATTCGGAATCTGAAATCAAGCAGATCCAGTCTATCTTTACAACAAAGAATCCGGATGTTTCGTTTATTGGAACAACAACCGCAGGCGAAATAAACAATTTCAATGTGTCTGAAAAAACCATCGTTGTTTCCATTGTGAAATTTAACCATACCACCGTAGACTATTCATTTTTTGCTGCAACTGATGATGACTATGAACTTGGCACACAAGTCGCCAATACGTTGATCAATGAAAAAACCAAATCAATAATACTCTTTGCCGATGGTTTACAGACAAATGCCAGTGACTTGATTGATGGATTAAATAGCGTAAACAACGCAATACCGGTCTCAGGAGGTCTTGCAGGCGACAATGGAAACATTTTAAGCACCTATGTCTTTGACAAAAGCCATATCTGTTCAAAGGGTTGTGTTGCAGCTGCATTACACAGTGATATATTACAAGTTTTCAATGATTTCCAACTCAACTGGAAAGCTATCGGGCAGACCATGACAATAACCAAGGCTCATAAAAACCGCCTTTATGAAATCAATGGTATGCCTGCAAGTGAAATCTATAAAAAATATTTAGGGGAAAAGGTCAGCAACAATCTGCCTTTTGCAGCCACCGAGTTTCCTCTAATGCGAATTGATGACGATGGTTTTAAGATCTGCCGTGCCTTTGTCCATAAATTCGAAGATGGTTCGCTCCAAACTATCGGCAATTTTGAGGTTGGAGATAAGGTGAGACTGGCATATGGCAACGTTGATTTAATTGTCAACGACACTCAACAAAAAATACCGAAATATCAGCAGCAGCAGCCAGAAGCTTTTTTCACCTATAACTGCTCGGTTCGAAAGTCGTTTTTACAGTCTGAAAGCATCACTGAGATAGAGCCATTGGCAAAAATTGCCCCTACTTGTGGCTTTTTTTCCTACGGTGAATTTTTCTTTTATAATAACCAAAACAGACTGTTGAATATTGCCTTAACCATTTTAGGCCTGAGAGAAGAGAAAAAGAAAACCAGCATTCCTGTCACAACTTCAAACGGGGACCCTGCTCATTTTAATAAGAATTTCATCACCAACAAACATTTCCTGGCGCTAGATGCACTGACAACTCTTTCGAACACGGTAATAGAAGAGCTCAATCAGGCTAACAAGGAACTTGAAAAGACCAAACTTGAGCTTGAGCGCATGGCTACCACAGATAAGCTCACAGGAATTTTTAACAGATCAAAACTGGATGATTTACTCCGAAATGAAATTGAAAGAAGCAAAAGATACAATAAGCAATTTGGATACGCCATTTTTGATATCGATCATTTTAAACAGGTAAATGATACCCATGGGCACTTGATGGGGGATACTGCGCTACAGGAAATCGCCGCTCTGATAAAAGCAAATATTCGTAACCTTGATATTTTTGGCAGATGGGGAGGTGAAGAATTTGTATTAATACTTCCCGATCTCGATGAAAATGGAATGCGACCGTTTCTTGAAAAAATCAGACAGCTTGTCAGCACCCACAACATTGAAACAATCGGTTGCCAGACAATCAGTGCAGGAGCAACCCAATACCAACCCGAAGACACTGCTGAAAAGATTGCTAAAAGAGCCGACGATGCCCTGTACGAAGCAAAAAAAACAGGCAGGAATAAAATAGTCATATACTGATTTATGTAAAAACATCAGACACCGGCTATTTATCTTACCATCTTTTTTGTGAAATAATCCGACAAACACGGAACCTTACAGCCAAGGTTAATAATTCCTTAAAACAACCGTTTACATTCGATAATTTTCTTCCTGTCAAAAATGCCTGTTTTCCTAGCAGGGACAAAGGCAACACAAGATATAGGCGCGTCTAAAAAAGTGTTGCATTATATCCTCCACAGGGTTAAGCTGCCGCTACGTTTTGAAGTTTTAATACGTATGTCGTCCCCGACGTAATTTTTTTTACTCGGCTTCACTTTCTGGTGAACACAAGGAACGTATTCAGACTTGAACAATCATGTCTTTGTTTCCTCTCACTGTTCACTTTTTTATTCACATCATTGGAGGATAAGTATGACAAAAGATACAAAAACCTCTCCGCAAGACGGATCCCTTTCAGTAGATGATATGGACACAACCAGTGTCCTTGAGGGTGCTGAACCTTGGGATGGGGCTGAAACCCAGCTTGTTGTCGGCTCGTTTGTTGCCGCAGGAATTGCCCTGATCATCGGTCTTTGGCTCGTACCAACATCTATTTTTTATTAAAAGGAGGTGTTCGTGGCGAAAAAAAGCACAAATTGTATTGAAATGACCCTCGGTCATAATGGTCAAGACTGGGTTCTGAGTAACGAGAACCTTGTTATCTCTGCCAATTCACTGGATGAACTTGACAGAAAACTGGAAAAGGCACTTCATCAGGAGTGGCAAAACAATCAGCCGCTTGAAGTTCACATGATGAGCAATAATGATGAAATGATTCCCGAATGGATGAAGCCCTATATGGATCACTACTTCAATCGGGTTCTTGAACTACCATTGAGATATTAGGAGAGGAAGAATGGCAAATACACGCAGAGCCTGGTATTCAGGCATGGCGACGACTGAAGATTGGTGGGCCGTGTGGCTGGGCCTTACTTTTTTCGGTCTGGGACTTTTAACAATTTTTGGTATTGATCTGGTAGGCTGGATAGCCTATCCGAAGATGTGGGTTATGGATATGCCCGACGGAGCAGTTGTAAAGAAAATTGGTACCATAGGAACCTCATTTAAGGCCTTGGGTAAAGGCTATAAATGGCTCGGCCCGATTGGTTCGATCCTGGTAACCTATGTTGTTTTTACCATTGCCACCACCATTGGCGCCTACTTTCAAAAGTGGGATGTTAAACGCTTCTTCTGGGGCTGGACCTTCATTTTCTTCCTTACCTATCTGGTATGGTTTATTGGTCACCATGCATTTTTTGCTGCTTCTGTAGTTGACCTGAAAAAAGGACATTTTCCTGAAATGACCACACTCTCTCTGGGTGGTGGAGCGTCCTTTATTCTCGCCCTTATTGTTGGTTTGATCATTGGTAACTTTTTCAAGCCGCTGGCAAAATACCTGAGCGTTGCTGCCAAGCCTGAATGGTTTATCAAGACTGCCATCGTATTCTTGGGTGTTAAGGTCGGTTACCTGCCAATCAAGGCTGTTTTAAAAGGTTCAGCATTGGGTGCCAAGGGAGCCGAAGTAGGGCAGCAAATGGCCAACCTTACTTTTGAGTTATTCTTCGCAGGAGCCGCGGCTACTGTTGTTGCGTATCTCATTTTCTGGCCAGGCGTATATTCAATTTCACGTCTTCTGTTTAAACTGCCTAGAAAAACCGCAGCGGTACTTGCTTCTGCAATTTCCATCTGTGGTGTTTCTGCTGCTGTTGCTACCGGAGGGGCGGTACGAGCAAAACCCGTTGTTTCAATTATGGTTTCTGCACTGGTTGTCGTATACGCAGTTATCGAACTTGTTATTCTTCCAGGTGTCTTCACCCACGTATGGCCAGGTACCGACGATCCAATCGTTGCCGGTGCTGCCATGGGTATGGCGGTTAAGACCGATGGTGCCGATGCTGCAGCAGGCGAACTCCTTGACGAGTTCATGCGCACCAAGGTTGAGCAGGAATCCGGTGGAAAAACCATCTGGATGCCTGGTGTTATCACCACTTCCGCGGTTATGACCAAGATCTGGATTGATATGTTCATCGGCTTGTGGGCCTTTATTCTTGCCATCGTCTGGGTGTACAAGATTGAACGTCACGAAGGTGACAAGGTTCCATTCTCCGAGGTATGGTTCAGATTCCCGAAATTCGTACTCGGCTATTTTGCAGCATGGTTTGTCTACCTTGGAATCTTCTTTGGACCTGGGCACGCAGGAGCAACACCTGAAGGACTTGCATTATTGAAATCCGCCAAAGGTGGTGCAATTGCAGTTGAAAAAGGTATGAGAAAGCTGTTCTTCATGCTTACTTTCATGAGTCTTGGTATTATCACCGACTTCAAGAAGCTGGCAGAAGCTCAGTTTGGTAAGATGGTATGGGTATACTTTGTCGCCCTGACCTTCTTCATCATTCCTGTTGCCATTATTGTCGCTTACCTGTTCCATCATGGTATGCAGATTCCAAACATGGCCGGACTTGCAGGAGCTGCAATTAACTAATAAGCAGGCAGTTTAACTGCCACTCTATACCCGGATCGCTGAAGTTTTATAAAACTTCAGCGATCCGTTTTTTTTAATCATTCCGTGTCCGGTCGCCTCATTGGACACGGTTTCTTGTTTTACAGGAATATTATGCTTTCAATTACCAGCATCCTCTATGCCTTTGCCGGTTGTGCCATTGTCTACCTTTTTCAGCATCGCCGCCGACAGCTTTCCCGAATCAGTATAGACGATTTCCCTGAACTCAATGAAGAAGACTTTCAGCAATTGGTCGTACTTTTAAAGACGGCCTACGAACGTATGCTGTACATGGGAATTCTTTTCTTCCCCCTTGCCTGGGCATCACGAGAACAAGGTCAGGAAGCCTCAAGGTTGTTTTTTTTCATTTTGATTGGTCTGTTATTCATTTCTAATGTTATTCCACGGCATAAGATCATGAAACTGCTGGAAGAAAATGAATTAAACATGGACAAAATACGTGAGCGGGGATTCCGTTTATAATCTTAATACCTGTTGACAGTGCAGAAAGTACTATAATAAACGAAAATTCTGGCAATAAAAAAGCCTTCCCGAAATCTCGGAAAGGCTTTTTTAGTTATAAGATTGAACAAATTAAAGGCCTGCAGCCAAACTGGTAGAACGTCTTGGATCGGCTCCACCGTACATTATGCCATCTTTGATCATAATCGATTGTATCGCCCCCATCGAAGATTTTTGTTTTACCGTATGTCCCATTTCTTCGAGCATATTAATGGTATCAGGACTGATTCCTTCTTCAATTCTGATCTCATCGGGAAGCCATTGATGATGAACACGCGGTGCACTGACCGCACTTTTGATATTGAGTCCGTGATCAATAACATTCATGATGACCTGTAACGTAGTCGTAATAATCCTGGACCCTCCAGGACTACCGGTTACCAGAAAATTTTTGCCATCTTTTTTGACAATAGTTGGTGACATGGAACTGAGCATTCTTTTATCCGGTTCGATCTTGTTTGCCTCGCCACCCAGCAGTCCATAAGCGTTCGGAACGCCCGGTTTGGCAGAGAAATCGTCCATCTCATTGTTGAGAAGAAAGCCAGCTCCTTCAACTACAATACCTGACCCATAACTGAAGTTAATGGTGTAAGTATTTGATACCGCATTTCCCCATTTATCGACTACAGAAAAATGGGTCGTTTCATTACTTTCATAAGGCTGCGGCTTACCCGGAACAATATCCTTACTCGGTTTTGCCTTCTCTGGATCAATCTGCTGACGCAAGGCAGCAGCATATTTTTTCGAAGTAATTCCCTTTAACGGAATCTTTACAAAATCAGAATCTCCCAAATAGTGAGATCGATCAGCATAAGCCCGTTTCATCGCCTCTGCCATCAAATGGATGGTTTTGGCTGAGTTATGCCCATATTCGCTGACAGGATAGCCTTCCAGAATATTTAAGATCTGAACCACATGGGTTCCACCTGAACTCGGAGGCGACATGGAATAAATATCATAGCCACGATAGTTACCATGTACCGGCTCGCGTATCACCGGCTGATAATTTTTCATATCTTCCATGGTAATAAGCCCACCATGCTTTTTCATCTCGGCCACCAGCAGCTCCGCCGTCTTTCCCTGATAAAATTCCTTTATGCCGTTTTTGGAAATGCGCTTCAACGTCTCGGCAAGTTCCGGCTGAACAAAAAGATCACCTGGTTCATAATAACTGCCGTCGGGCTTATAAAAAATCTTTTTGCTCGAATCCCATTTTTTCAGCATCTTCTCCTTTTTCTTCAACCCGTTGCTGAAACGAGGAGTAACGATAAAACCTTTTTCTGCCAATTTTATAGCCGGTGCCATCGCTTCTTTCAGACTTATGGTGCCAAACTTTTCCAATGCCAGAGCCAGCCCCGCAACAGTTCCAGGAACTCCTGACGCCAGATGAGAATATCGGGAACGATCGCTTACCGCATTTCCCTGTTCGTCGAGAAACATATCACGGCTTGCCGCAGCAGGCGCCTTTTCCCGATAGTCAATGGCCGCGACCTCATCCTTTTGCTCCGATGAAATAAGCATAAATCCACCACCGCCAATATTCCCTGATCGCGGCTGGGTGACCGCAAGAGAAAAGGCGGCGGTTACTGCCGCATCTATCGCGTTTCCTCCTTTTTCAAGTACTTCAAGCGCTGATTCTGTAGCAAGAAAATGACTGGTGACCACCATACCGTCCTTGCTTTGCGCCGGCACCATTCTCTGCCCTTCAATGATCGCAGCAGAGTGCGCCATTTGTCCACAAAGCAGGATAATTAAAAAAACGGAAAATTTAAGATGTGTTTTCATAGAGTCTCCTTCTGTTTGAGTTAATAAACACTCCAGAACCGGAGCGGAGAACGCTTTTATAGTAATTACTATAATTTACGATTGATAGCTAGCAAAAGATTCTGCCTTGCCTGAAAGTATAATCTGATGCAAGTACCGTTGTCCGACAAAAAAAATCGTTAAAAATGAGTTGGTGTAAAAAAACTCTTACTCCAAACAGATCCCTGGCACCTATTTTTTTTGGCTACATTTTTGAAAAACAGATTTGTTTAACGTATAGTTAAAAGGAGTTTTCCTGAAAATAACGATCTTCTTGTTGGAAAAAAATGATGATAAGGTATCTCCAATTACTCTGTCTCTTGCTTCCCCTACTCTCTTCTTTTGCCATGGCGGAAACAGACTCAACGGATACGGTAGCAGAAAAAACTGTACTGCGTTTTGCCCCTCTGCCGATGGAAAATCGAAAGGCTGTATACAAACAGTTTGAGCCACTCAGAATCTACTTGCAACAAATCACCAAAAAAAAAGTTGTTTTCAAATTTTTTGATCAGTATGACCAGCTCCTTGATGCTTTCATCGACGATGATATTGATCTTGCCTATCTTGGACCATTACCCTATGTGGAATTAAAAAACAGATATACGGAGACGGAACCGCTGGTAACCTTTCGCGAGTCTAACGGAAAAGCAGGCTATACTTGCTCTCTTATTTCCCTGCCAGAAAATCAGATCCTGCTCTCCAGGATTGAGGACAAGAAAATTGCTCTTACCCAGAGACTTTCAACCTGTGGTTACTTATCGGTCAATTGGCTGCTGGCCGAAAATGGCTCCGATCTTGAGAAAAACCAGTACGATTACCTGGGGCGTCATGATGCAGTCGCTCTGGCTGTAGTACGAGCCGAATTTGACATTGGTGGTGTAAAGACAACTATCGCCCATAAATACGAGCATCTCGGCTTAACAATACTGGCAGAAACGGATGTTTTACCCGGTTTTGCTCTGGTAGCTAACAAAAAAACCATAACACCAGAAGTTTCTGACGCAATCCGCACCTTTTTACCGGAGCTGCAACCAGAGGGAAAGGACAGGGAAATGATGTCAGCCTGGGGATCAAAAATAGCCAATGGTGCAATCGCGGTAACTGATACTCAGTACGATGTTATTCGGAAACTTATGCCCTCTCATACCATTTCAGAACAAGACAATTTCTAATGCAGCTTATCAAAAGGACCAAACAGAGCTTTATTGCTCTCTTTATCGTATATCTTATCAGCGGTCTGCTGGTAACACTCCTGCTATACAACAGTTGGAAGCAAAAACAGGAAGCTCATTTTTCCGAATATCAAATTATTCTTGATACCGGATTTAATTCAAGTATAAAAATGTACCGGTTGGCCATGGAGAGTTTTTTTTACAATTCTCTCAACACTCTGAAAGTAAGAGAAATTCTAAACAGTAGAGTAGGAGCTTCCCCGAAGGAAACAAACAGCTTGCGCGGTCAGTTATATCGTCACCTCTATCCCGTTTACAAACGGATGCGCAACGCAAATTTAATGCAACTTCAGTTCTACACCCCGGAAGGCGACTGTTTTCTTCGTTTTCATCAACCTGAAAGATATGGAGACTCCCTGCTTACCGCTCGCCCGGTTATTCGCCAAAGTATCAAACAACAAAATCCTGTTCAAGGTTTTGAAGGAGGCAGACTTCAGGCCTCTTTCAGTTATACCTTTCCTTTATTTTTTGACGACATCTATATTGGCGGTGTGGAAGTTTCCGTTTCAGCCCGTTCGATCATTAACTCATTAAAAGAATTGGATCCGAACAGTGAATACGCTTTTGTCCTTAAAAAATCAAGAGCTGAAGCACATCTGTTTAAACAGGAAAGATGGCTTTACACCGAAGCTCATATTCACCCCGAATTTCTTCAGATCGATGCCAAGGCAATACTTCCTGACAGTCCTAAACCGCTCTCACCTGATGTAAATGCGCTCAACCAGCTTCTGCGCACAAATTCCCTGGTTAGGAAAAGCATGAACCAAGAAGAAAGTATCGTGCTCAATAAAAAGATTGGCCAAACCTATTACACGACCAGTCTTTTGCCCTTATCCGACGTCTACGATAATTTTACCGGTTACCTGATCGCCTATTCTAAAGACCCTTTCCCGAAAGATAATTTCAAGGAATACTTTCTCTGGTACATTTCGGTACTCATCTTGTTGGGAGCGTTCTTTTTCATCCTTCTCAAACTTCGTATTCAGAGTAACGCTCTTATTCGCGAAGAACAGAATTTAATGACTTTTGCCAACACGCTCTCTGAAGGGGTGTATGTACAGAATACTGCCGGTATAATCATTGCCCTTAACCAGGCAGCATCAAACCTGTTAGGCTATTCCCGCCAGGAACTCCTTGGGAAAAACGCGCACGACCTCTTTCATTTCCATGAAAACAACCAGCAAACCATGGATTATTGCTCCATTCATCAGGCTGCCATGGTTGGTCAAGGTTACGATGGAGAAGAAATATTTCTAACCAAGGACGGACAGTTCATCAACGTGGAAGTATCCTGCCGCAGCATGATCGAAGACGGGCAGTCAACCGGGCTGGTTATTGCTTTTCATGATGTCACCGACCGTAAAAAAATAAAAGAACAACTCCAGGAAAGCGAGTTAATCCAGCGTACCCTTATGGAGAGTATGCCGGTCGCCATGGTGATAATTGACGAGGAAACCAAGCAGATAGAGCACGTCAATCCGACAGCAGAATCAATATTGAACACCTCATCCAACAACATTGTAGGCCATATCTGTCATAAATTCATCTGCCCTGCAGATTTGAACAACTGTCCTATTTGTGACCTCAACCAGGTACTGGACAGTTCAGACCGCATCATCCTGCGTTCCGGTAAAGATCCGGTTCCAGTTCTAAAAACTGCACGCAGGGTAATGATCCAGGGAAAACCGAAGATTCTTGAGTGTTTCATCGATATTACCATGCGTAAACAAGCCGAAAAATCGATGTTACAGGCTAATCAGGCAAAGAGTGATTTTATTGCCAATATGAGTCATGAAATTCGAACCCCGATGAACGCAATTCTTGGCATGACTCACCTCACCTTGAGTACCAATTTAACCCATCAGCAGCGGGATTATCTGACAAAATCCCATCGAGCCGCCAAGTCCCTGCTCGGAATTTTGAATGATATCCTTGATTTTTCCAAGGTTGAGGCTGGTAAAATGGAACTGGAAAACATTGATTTTGATCTTTGCGATATTCTTGACAATGTCCTTTCTGTCACTGAAATGAAAGTTCACGGCAAGGATGTGGAACTCACAGCAGGAGTAGACAGAAAGGTTCCGATACAATTAAAAGGCGATCCACTACGCCTCGAACAGGTACTGATTAATTTAACCGGCAATGCCGCTAAATTTACCGAAAACGGATTCATAAAAATCTGGGTAAGCCCGGTTGAACTTAATGATGGTGAGATTCTTATCTCTTTTTCTGTTGAGGATTCAGGATTAGGAATGAAACCTGAGAAACTGGAGGAACTTTTTGTCCCCTTCACCCAGGCAGATGTTTCCACGACCAGAAGATTTGGTGGAACCGGGCTGGGATTGAGTATTTCCAGCAGGCTGATCAAGCTCATGGGAGGAACGCTTGAAGCTGTCAGTGAGGAAGGGGTTGGCAGCCATTTTTTCTTCACCGTTCCCTTTGAGATTGGACAAGTTAAAACACCGCCAGTTAATATAAAGAATCTCCAGATATTGATAGCTGACACTCATCAAAACAGCAGTGAAGCAATCAAAGAATGTCTGGCCTGCCTTGGAGGGATACCAACTGCGGTAAATAACAGTTTCGAGCTCTCTGAACAGTTAACACAAAGCGTATTCGACTTGCTTATCATCACAGAAGAATTCCACAATATCTTAACAACAAAGTTCAGCCAACATTGTGATCAACCGACCATTATAATGCTTCCCCATGGGAAAAACGGAAATACCGGGATTTCTGACAATGAAAGAAAAGTCCTGATTCCCAAACCTGTAGGATACAATTCGTTATTACAGGCTTTGCAAATTATCTTCAACGGCAAGGAGACAGCTTCATCTGAAAAGAACCAAAAGACAAAATTCCCTCCTGCTGAAATACTGGTCGTTGAAGACAACAAAGTCAATCAACAAATAGCCCAGGCATTACTGCACGAACTTGGGCTATCGGTTTCTCTGGCAGATAATGGAGAAGAAGCGCTGAAGATTCTTGGTGAAAAATCATTTGACCTTATTTTCGTTGATCTACAGATGCCTGTACTCGATGGATTTGAAACAACCAAGGCGATTCGCTCTCAATCTCAATGGAAAGACCTGCCAATCGTTGCCATAACGGCCTATGTAACCCATGAATCACGACAAAAAATGCTTGATTCAGGAATGAACGACTGTCTGCCAAAACCCATAGAGGTCAATAAACTCATAGAA
>PDWI01008163.1_pt1 | contig 12421 bp, 11 predicted proteins | sample 1430891 | NCBI WGS metagenome assembly PDWI01 (sample SAMN01162508, study PRJNA174530) | Oral metagenome, whole genome shotgun sequencing project. | biome: Marine environment; feature: Marine mammal; material: Swab sample of the gingival sulcus; isolation source: swab sample of gingival sulcus...
TTCCGCCAATACTTCCTCTTTGTCCCGGAAAGATTCTCTTTCCCGGACAGATGAGACCTCCCCTTCCGATAAAGTAAACCCGTGCTTCCCGGCCAGACTTTATGATTATCTGGGCCGGACTTTAGACGAAGTCGTAAGTTTGCGGGGACTTCCCGATAAAATGAATACCCTCAGAGGCACCGGCGAAAAAATAGATTCGGTACGCTTCTTTTACCGGGATGACCTTGTCCTTTACTGGATTGATTCCCATGTATGGCAGCTCCGCAGTCAGGGAGATGCTTCCCTGGAAGGCAGCGGCCTTGTAATGGGAATGTCTCGGGAAGAAAGTGAAAAAGCCTATGGTCTCCCGGATTTGAAAAAGGATAATTTTTCCCTTTATATCCTGCCGGACAAAGGCTTTCCCGTATCTTGTGCCCTGTATTTTGACGAGGGAGGTCTTTGCGATTTTTACCTTTACAGGAGTGATCTTTAATGACCCGCCTCTGTTTAACCCTTACCAAAAAAAGACTGGCTGAAAATCTGCAGGACTTGCAAACCAACAAGCCCGATTTGGCAGAATTAAGACTGGACCTGCTCAGTCCCGATGAACAGAAAAAAGCTGCGGCCTTTCCGGTACAAAGTCCTGTACCCATTATCCTGACCTGCCGCCTTAGCAGGGATGGCGGAGCCTGGAAAGGCTGCAGGACTGAGCGTGAGGCCCTGCTTCTGGAAGCTCTTGAAGGAAATTTTGCCTATGTGGATCTGGAAAAAGATGAAGACTCGGCCCTCCTGGCTGCGAAGGCCGCAAGACAGGGAACAAAAATTATCCGCTCTCTCCATAACTTTAATGCTGTTCCGGCAAATTTGGAAGCACGGCTGGAAGAAATGGCATTAGCTGGAAATATGGTTAAAGGAGCCTTTATGTGCCGGGGCTGTAGTGATCTTCTGAAAATTTTTGAACAGGCTGCGTCCTGGAAAAAAAAGCATCCCCTGGGGCCGGAACTCATCCTTTTGGGCATGGGCCCTTTCGGCCTTCCCAGCCGTATCCTTGCCGGAAAGATGGGACTCTACCTTACATTCTGTTCCTGTGAAGGGGAGGAAGCTGCCCCCGGACATATAAGCCTTGGAACATTACGAAACCTGTACCGAGCCGGAGAGCTGGGAAAAAACAGCCAGGTTTTTGGCATTATAGGCAATCCCGTTCTTCACAGCCGCTCCCCGGAAATCCACAATCCTGCTTTCCGCTCATTGCAGATGGACGCAGTTTACCTTCCCTTTCCAGTCGATGATGTGAAAGCCTTTTTCAAAGTGGCAGAATTTTTAAAAATCCGGGGGTTTTCGGTAACCGTTCCCTTCAAGGAAAAAGTCCGTTCCTTTCTTGTGAAGGAAAGCCCTGAAGTCCAGTCTACAGGAGCCTGCAATACGGTTCTGGGAAAGGCCGGAGCCAGCTGGCAGGGCTTTAATACGGATATTCAGGGCTTTTTAGAGCCTCTAACCCGGATTTTGAAAGCCGGAGAAACTCTAAAGGATATGAAAACCGCAGTAATTGGAGCCGGCGGAGCCTCCCGGGCTGTTACTGGAGCTCTGGTACAATCCGGCTGCTCCGTTACGGTTTTTAACCGCAGCCCCCAACGGGCCCAAGCTTTGGCAGAACATTTTTCCTGCTCCTGGGCTCCTTTGGAAACCTTGGGGACTTCCGGCAAAAAATCCTTTGACCTTGTGGTTCAGACAACCTCCTGCGGAATGAAAGGTAAAGAAGATCCTGTTCCTGCCTACCAATTTTCAGGACGGGAAATTCTCTATGATATTATCTACAGTCCCCCGGAAACCCCTTTGATGCACCGGGCCTTTGCAGCAGGCTGCCGGGTTTTAGGAGGCCTGCCCATGCTCAAAGCCCAGGGACAAGCCCAGTTTCAGCTTTTTGCCGGAAAAAACAAATAGGGATCCCCCCCTCCCCGGAACAATTACATCAAAAAAACCTGCATCACAGACAAGGGATTCCCCGGATTTTCCAGACCATAAATTCCATAAAATTCCTGCCCCTAGAACTTCCGGAATTAGAATTGCCGGACCCTGACTCCGGCATCTTTTCACGTCTTCTTCTTTTTGATAGGATAATTTTATGCAGACAGGAGTTTATGGTCTGGGACGCTTTGGAAGCTTCTGGGCCTCATTACTGGCAAAAAACTTTGAAACCCTTGGATATTCCCGAAATCCTGCAAGACCTGTACCCCCGGGAGTAAAACGGGTAGAACTTTCCGGCTTAAAAACATGCAAAACCCTTTTTCTCTGTAATGCCATTTCATCCATGCCGGAAGTATTACCAGTTTTGGCCCGCACCCTTAAACCCGGTACGTTAGTGGTGGATACCTGCTCGGTAAAGGTATATCCTGTCAACTTGATGAAACAAATCCTGCCCCCATCTCTTGATATTTTAGGCTGTCATCCCATGTTTGGCCCGGATTCAGGAGCAAAAAGTGTAAAGGGCTTGCCAATTGTAATGTGCCGGGAACGTATTTCCGATAAAACCTATGAATTCTGGAAAAGGCATTTTGAAAGGATGGGCTTAAAAGTTTGCGAAATGACTGCCCATGCTCATGACCGTGAAGCGGCCTATACCCAGGGCATTACCCACTTTGTCGGAAGAACCCTGGATGAATTAAACCTGCAAACCAGTACTATCGGAACAACCGGATACCAAAGTTTACTCAATATTGTAAAGCAAACCTGCAATGATCCCTGGCAGCTTTTTCTGGATCTTCAAAAATATAACCCTTATACTGCCGAAATGAGAAGGATGCTGCACCAGGGACTTGAAAAAATGCTGAGAACATTTGATTCTATTGAAAGCTTGGGAGAATAAAATGGCTGAAATACATTCCAGAAGAATAAAAGAACATAAACTGGATACCGTCCTGGCAGAAGACATATCCTTTGAAGGGGACGTGTCTTTTACCCGGGAACTCATGATTAAAGGAAACTTTAAGGGACAAATAAAAGCCGGAGGAGATCTCTACATTGGAGAAAATGCAAAAGTTACTGCAGAAATTGATGTCCGTTCCATTCAAGTTAGAGGCCTGGTAAAAGGGAATGTCCTGGCCAGTTCCCAGGTAGAACTAATGGAAAACGCCAAAGTTATAGGGAATATTACATCCCCCCGCATTGTTATGGAAACAGGCTGCTGCTTTGAAGGCGTAAGCCGCATGATGTCTCAAGGAAATGAATAAATTCAATAACAACATGAAAAAAATGAAATCCAAAACAAAAAAGCCCTTTCTTGTCTTCTGTACCTTTTTTCTTATTATGTTTACCCTTCTTGCAGAAGGACAGGAAAAAGAGGATGCCCTGCTCCTTTACAGAAGCGGAAAATATGAACAATCCGTAGAAGTCTGTCTTAAAGAGCTGGCCCTCTATGATGATGCTCAATTAACACGCCGCATGGATGCCTATTCCGTACTGGGCTGGTCCCTCATTCGTTTAAAACGCCATCAGGAAGCCTTGAAATACGGCAAGGAGGCCCTGGGCTTTTCCCGTTACGATACAAGAATTCTGGAAAATATGGGAGAAGCCCACTACTATTTGGGAAATTACAACCAGGCCTTAAGTTTTTTTCAACAGTACGTATCTTTAAACCCCTTGGGAGACCGAATCGGCAGGGTTTATTACTTTATGGGAGAGACCTATATCCATCTGGGGCAGTTTCATAATGGGGATATGGCTTTATCAACGGCGGTTTATCATGAACCGGCCCTGGCCCGCTGGTGGTCTCGCCTTGGATACGCCAGAGAAGAAGCAGGAGAATTTAAAATAGCCAAAAAAGCCTATGATAAAGCCTTAAGCCTTAAACCCTCTCTTCAGGAAGCCCGCAAAGGACTGGATCGGATTGCACAACGGGACTGAACAAAGGCTGAAGGCGGCCTTCTTTACACTGGGCTGCAAACTCAATCAATGCGAAACCGAAGCCATAAGCGAAGCCTTTTCCACAGCCGGTTTTCAGGTTTGTGATTTTTCAGAAAAAGCCCTTGTCTATGTGCTGAACAGCTGCACTGTAACCTCAAAAAGTGAGCAAAAAGCAAGACGCCTCATCCGCAAAATTTGCCGGGATGCCCCGGACTCCCTGCTTATTGTAACCGGCTGTTATGCCCAAATGGAACCGGAAATGCTCCAGAATATGGGGCATAATGTGCTTATTGTTTCCCTGGATAACAAGGATTTGATCCTGGACTTAGCCTCCTGGCTGGGAACATTGGAAGAGAAAGAAAACCTTGAAGGAAAAGCCCTGCTTTCCCGGGTCCGTTATTGGCTGGCCTCAGAAGAAGGCGGCAGGCCAGATTCTTCCAGACGTTTCCGCTTTGCCGCGGCGGACTTTAACTTTCACGCCCGGGCCTTTTTGAAAATTCAGGACGGCTGTAATCATCGTTGTTCTTATTGCCGGGTCTCCCTGGCCAGAGGCCCCTCAATAAGTCTGGAAAGCCGGGAAATTCTGGAACGCTTAAAGCAGCTGGATAATCAAGGTTACAAAGAGGTGGTTCTTACAGGAGTTAATATTGATTCCTGGCGCCAGGGACACCGGCGTCTGCCTGATTTATTGTCCCTGATTCTGGAACAGGAAGGAGACTTTAGAATACGTCTTTCTTCCCTGGAACCAGGAACCCTGCTCAGGGAGGATTTATCCATCCTTTCCCATCCCCGGATTTGTCCCCATTTTCATATATCGGCCCAGTCCGGCAGCTCCAAAATCCTGAAGCTCATGGCCAGACCCTATGATGCCTCTGCCCTTCTGGAAGCCGTTCAGCGTATGAGGGAATTGAAAAAAGACCCTTTCCTGGCGGCTGATATTATTGCAGGATTTCCCGGAGAAAATGAAGAGGATCATCAAATGACCCTGCAACTTCTGAATACCCTTAAATTGGCTAAAATCCACGTATTTCCCTTCTCTCCCCGGCCTGGAACAGCCGCCTGGACCATGACCCCGGCCGTTCCCGAGCGCATCAGGGATGAAAGAACAAGGGAAATACGGGGTGTTTCCGATAGGGGAAGGCAAGCTTATCTTGAAGCCCAAAAGGGCAAAACCCTCTCTTTGCTCCTTGAAGAGTTCAGGGATGGCCCTCATGAAGGATTTTGGGAAGGAACCTCTGAAAATTACCAGAAAATTCTGCTTTCCGGACATGATGACCTCAAAAAAGGCAGCCTGGTCTCCTGCCGGGTTAAGGCTATTGTAAAAAGAGGTCTTGCAGCCGAATTCCCGTAAAAATAGGAAAAAAAATTGTTTTTTTACAATAAAATTCCCGTTCTTTCTGGTTTTTTATGCAAAAACGGGATATGTTATAAGTAAGGATTTTTGATTTTTTCAGTCTGTGATAATCTGTTGCCTTCATAACAGGATGTTATGGTATGAAATATTTTAGGAGGTTTATGTATGAAATATTTTAAACTTGGTTTGGCCTTGGCCCTTTTTATTCTTTTAGGAAGCTGTAATCCCTTTGAAATGAATCTGTACAGCTCTTTTGACAAAATGGACATGCCCAATTTCGATGATGGGGATGCCCTTCTTGATTCTTCTTCACAAAAACAGTTATACAAGCATCTAAAAGAAAATCCCTCGGACAAAAACGCAGCTTTAAAAGCATTGGGGAAATTATATGGTGCAAACAGTACTGCCGATACAAAGACCCAGCAAAAAGCGGCCATTATGGCTACCGATGTAATGCTTAAAACCTCCGGAGCTGATGAGGTCCTGGAAAATCTGAACAATGTAGCCAACGATGCCATTAACGGAAAAGAAATTTACGACCCGGACAAAGGTCCTGAAGATTTTGTAAAAACCCTTTTTGGAGAAAAGCCGTCAAACATGTCACAAACTGCATATAAGGAAAAGATTAAGGAACAGCTAAAAGCCTTTAATGATGCAGCAGGCCCCTTAAATTCTTATGGAAGTAATTTAAAAAACGGGGAACCCATTTCTGAAGATACAAATGTGGGAGACCTGGCTATTAAAGCTGTTATGGCCGGTGTAACCAACACAATCATAGAGAATATGAAAGATACAAATGAAGAAGGCGATTCATTAAGTGATGATGAAAAGCTAGAGAAACTGGCTGAGTATTTGGCAGCTCCCGAAGAAAGTCAAATGGAAATTGATTATAAAGAAGATTACAAACAGCCGGACAAACCTAGCGATATACTGAAAGATGGAGGCAATGCAGGCCTTCTTAAGGTAGTCAACGATTTTAAAGATATCGATGAATTATTTGAAGAAAAAAAGGAGGATTAAAATATATGAACAGGCCATTTAAATTATTTCTGGTATTTTTTACAGGGTTTTCCATCTTGTCTGCCTCGGCTCTGGACCGTCGTTATATATCCCCCTTTGAATGGGATTGTCCGGAAATTGAAGCCCAGGGAGGATCCTTTGTCGCCAATGGCTCCGGTTTTGGCTCCCTTTTAGTGAACCCGGCCTCATTTGCCAAGTACAGAGAGAAAAAGACAAAAACCGGTGAAATCAAAAAGAGCGGAGAATTAACCATCCTTTCCTTGACCAATTCTTTTGCAGGCGATCTGTTTAATCTTTCTGAAAGTATGAACAGCTCCGGCAATGATATGGTCAAAGTCCTTCTGAATGAGGTTACAGGAAGTGGCTTGGGAACATCTGTTTTCATGGGAAGCGGTTATGTAGGCAGAGGTTTCGGATTTGGCTTGCTGTCCAAGGTTATGTTTGACGCCCCTCCGGCAGAAACCAGTTTAGGGGTAACAGGGAATCTTATGTGGACAACAGGTTTTATAGCCGGTTATGCCCACCCCTTCCAGTTGGGGCCAGTCAAATTGGTCGTAGGTGGGGATATTCGGCCCATGTACAGAATCTTTATTGAAAAAATCGATGCAGTTGATGTGCTGAACGTGGTTCAGGATTCCGGAAGTGGACTTAGCCTTTCCAGTGTAGATGCCTTTAAGGGCTGGGCCATTGCCGTAGACGCGGGAATAGACCTGTCCTGGAAGTCTTTAACCGCCAGTATTGTAACCCGGGATATTGGGAACACCTATTTTTTCTTCAAAGGTTTGAAAAGCTTTGCAGGAACAGATTTTTCAGGTAAGGATCCTGCTTTTTCCTATATTACCCCCTGGTCCATGAGCTTTGGCCTGGCTTACCACCCCTTGTTGGGCAGAGTCAGCAAATTTGTGGATCCCCAAATTCACGCCTCCTTTTACCAGCCCTTAATCAAGCATGAAAAACTCCTTGGTTTCCAGAAAAAGTCTCCATGGACCCGGTTGGATTTTGGTGCAGAAATTCTGCTGCTTTCTTCCGTGGCTCTGCGAGCCGGATTTCATGGAGGATATTTTACGGCTGGTGTTGGCCTGGATTTATTCTTTGTAGAATTAAACGGGGCTTTGTATTCCAGAGAGTTGGGGAGCTATGCCGGAGATAGCAGACAAATGGGCGCTTCCCTTGAGCTGGCTTTCCGCTTTTAAAAAGCACTTCATTTTTTCTGCCTTGGAATGTTGACATGATTTATCCCCTTGGGTTATAGTGTCATACATTCCAGAAAGAGGCCTGTTTGATTCTTTTATCAAAGCTTTTTTCGGATATTTTTACGTCTCCATCGTCTAGGGGTAAGGACACCGGGTTTTCATCCCGGCAACGGGGGTTCGATTCCCCCTGGAGATGCTACGGGCCGCTAGCTCAGCTGGCAGAGCAACGCCCTTTTAAGGCGTGGGTCACTGGTTCGAACCCAGTGCGGCTCATTGGCCGAATACGGATTATCTGTCTCCATCGTCTAGGGGTCAGGACACCGGGTTCTCATCCCGGCAACGGGGGTTCGATTCCCCCTGGAGATGCTACGGGCCGCTAGCTCAGTTGGCAGAGCAACGCCCTTTTAAGGCGTGGGTCACTGGTTCGAACCCAGTGCGGCTCATTATTTGTCTGTGTTTGGTCAATTCCTGTCTCCATCGTCTAGGGGTAAGGACACCGGGTTTTCATCCCGGCAACGGGGGTTCGATTCCCCCTGGAGATGTAAAAAAGGGAGGAGTGCCATGAAAGAAAAAAGGCTCCTGTTACTTGTCCTTTTTATGACAGTAGCCACTGGTTCTATATTTGCCCAGTCCTCTGTAAAGGGCATGAATGCTGCGGGTATTACGGGTACCATTGTGGCACCTACCGCACGAATAGGCTGGGAAAAGTCTGACCTTGGTCTGGATTTTACCTACTCCATGGTGATGAAAAATCATCTTTCCCATATTCCGGCTGTAACAGTCAGCCTTTTCAGAAAAGGTGAAATATCCTTTGCCTGTGATTTTGAAGACACAGGTACAAGCCGGGATTACAGTAACCTCCTTTTGGGAGGCAAGTTTCAGATGTACAAGGAAGGTGGTTCTTCCCTTGCTGTGGGAGGTGATTTGGAATGGGTCCTTGGGGATGCCGTCAAAAATCTTGACAGCAGCAAAAAGAAAAGTGCAGACATTTATCTTGTGGCGACCTATGGGGGAAGTTTTTTTAATCTTCCAGCCGTTACCTCCATGATGATTGGATGGCAGCTTCTCCAGGCTGGAGAGTTCTCTTCCAATTTTAACTATTCCATGGGTTTTGAAATGGGACTTTTTCCTGAAACTCTTAAAAACTATGTGTACTGGATTAGTGATTTTTCCAATTATTCCTATGCCATTTACAACGAGCGCATTGGTGTAAACCGTGGCATGTTTAATACAGGACTCAGGTTTGACCCACTTAAAAGCAGTAGATTTAAACTGGTAGTTAATGTTCTGGGAACAGATCTTCTGGATGAGGATGCCCGGGGATTTATGCTAAATGCCACTTTTGGCCTTGCCCTGTAGTAAAAAAACGTTCTTTGTTTGTATTGCCATAATATGCAATCAAGGCCTCCTCAGGAGGTCTTTTTTATATGTATGCCTTGCGGAAAAATGACATTTACCTGCAAAGTAGACTGTTTTACAATTCAGATGCTTCCATTTCTTTATATATCCATATTTTCATTCCCGGTTTTTTTGGTGTATGATGAAGCAAGGATGGTGCTGTTTTATGAGTAGTAACGTTATTTTGAAAGCTGAGGATCTGGATGGCTATCTTACTGAAGAAGATAAAAAATCCCTGGTTGAAATGAACGGACATTATACCAGGGCTTTGGAATCTTTCAGGGCTTTGTCTGTAGCTGAGGGGAATTCGGCGGTCATCCGCAAAGAGACGGATAAAATTATAAAGCTTTATGAAATCATGGGTGATTTCATGCAGGAAATTGTGGCGAAGGAAAAGGCCATTCAGGTCTATTCTTTTGTAACCCCCCAAATCAAGCATGGAGAGGTCTCCCGGTTAATTGCAAAATTAAGGGATTTAAGAACGCCCCATGATGAGTTTGTGTACTATGTACAGCGGGCCTATGAGCTTTTGTTTAATCTGGCCTATGAAGGCAGTGGTACAGACCGCAAGAATCATCTGGTTGTAAAGACTCCCGTAACCATGCCGGTTCAAAATTATGCAGTTCATAAAATTCCGGATGTGGATGAGGCTATTGCCGACTCGGTTATGTGTGTAATGCTCAGGGGTGCCCTTTTACCTTCCATGATTCTGAGTAAGGAAATTCAAGAGTATTCCTCTACCGGTTATGTAACCCCCTTTGCTCTTTTCAAAATTAAAAGGGATGATTCCAAAATGAAAGATAATATGGAATATGTCCTGGATTTGGATAAGTCTTTTTTTAAGCCCGAGGTTTTGGATGGCAAGAATCTGATTTTTGCAGATCCCATGAATGCCACCGGAGGAAGTTTGGTAACTACGGTAAAGTATATTTTGAGTTTGGGAGTAAAGCCCAAGTCTATCCGGTTTTTGAATGTTATTTCTGCCTTGAAAGGGACTTTGCAGATTATCCGTTCCATTGAAGATGTTACCTGCTATACTCTGTGGATGGATCCTGTTCTTAATGATGCAGCCTATATTTTACCAGGCCTTGGGGATGCCGGGGATCGTCTTAATGGTGTGGACAGGGATGAATATCCCCGGAACATGATTCAACTTATTGCAGATTACGGGGCAAATCTTGCCAACTTGTACCGTTCTCAGGTAAGAACCATTGAACAGACAATTCTGGGCGCTTAGCATACTTGTCCTTTGGGGCTGTTTTGCCTGCCATTCTTTTGGCGGAAAAAAGGAACTGGCCAGGGAATATTATAATATTGCCACGGCTTATGGAAAGCAGAAAAAATATGAAAAAGCTGTGGAATACTATGAACGTTCCCTTGCTTTGGCTCCTGATTTTAACCAGACAATTTTAAATCTGGCCAGAGCCTATGTGGAAACAGGGGAACACCGCAAAGCGGCCAGTTTGTTGAAAAAACTGGCCCTTCAGGAGCCTGAAAATCTTATGGTTAAGGAGATGCAGGCCTACGCCTTGTACCGCTCGGGAGAAACTGAAAAAGCAGCTGTTGTATATGACCAATGTCTGGAGATTGACCCTCTTCATGAACGTTCCCTTTATAATATGGCCCTTCTGTCCAAAGAACAGGAGAAGTTTACCGCCGCCAGAAATTATCTGGAACGCCTTTTAAAAATTGATGACAAGGAAAAGTACCGTAAACTTTTGGCCGAGCTGGCAGATAAAAATAATGAGAAAGACAAAGCCCTTCTTGAATATGAAAATCTTCTTGCAGATTCAAAAGGAAACAAAGAAGTCTACAGGGCTTTAAAAAAACTCTATATGGAAAAAAAGCGCTATGAAGATGCGGTGAAAATGCTTGCCCTTCTTGCAAAGGAAGTTCCCAAAGAAGAAAAGCCTCTTGTTTTGTGGGAAAAAAGCCGCATGGAATTTCTGTTTATGGACGATTTTGTCAATGGAAGAAATGATCTTAAAGCTGCGTTGGAGGCTGGTTTTAAGGATGAAGAAAAAATTGGGAGTCTGGTGAAAGAGCTTAAGCCCTCCTGGCAAAAGGATGTCCATTCTGTTGTAGAGGCTTTTCTTGTTAAGGAAGAAGAGCCTGCGGAAAAGAAAGAGAGCCAAATAAAAAATCTTCCTCAGGAAGATGGTAAAGAAAAAGAAAACAAAAAAGAGGAGAGTTCTACCCTAAAAGATAAAACCGGTACAAAAGAGGTTTCCATGGAAAAAAACTCCCGGTCAGAAGCAGACAATGGAGCAAACCATCTCCGGAAGGAGGAGGAAGACACATCCCCCCCTCCAGAGAAGGCTGCTGAAGAGCTTTAGTTCCTGGAATCCAATATTTTTTTCAGGATATTCAGCACCTCCTCCGGGGCAGGACTGCTGTCCACATTTTCAATAAGCCCTTCCTTTTGGTAAAAATCGATAAGGGGTGCTGTGGATGTCCGGTAAACCGCAAGACGATTTTTTATGGCATCAACAGTATCATCATCTCTGGTATAAAGTTCTCCTGAGCATTTGTCGCAAAGGCCCTTTTTTGCCGGTGGAATGAATTCTGTATGGTAGCTTTCTCCACAGGAACGACAAACCCGGCGGCCAGAAAGGCGGCGTATGATTTCTTCTTCCGGTATGGTGAAGTTTATAACCTTGTCTATGGATGAAAAAGTCTTCAAGGCTTCTGCCTGGGGGATGGTACGGGGAAATCCATCAAGGATAAAGCCCCGGCGGCATTCCGGCTGTTCCAGTTTTTCCTTAACCAGAGCACTGGTAAGTTCATCGGGAACAAGGTTTCCCGCATCCATGATGGATTTTACTTTTTTGCCCAGGTCTGTCTGCTGTTTTATGGCTTCTCTGAATAAATCTCCAGTAGAGATATGGGGAAGTTTGTACTCTTCCTTTAACTTGAATGCCATTGTGCCTTTTCCGGCTCCTGGAGGGCCCAAGAGAATAAGATTCATGATTTATACTCCTTGTACTTACTGAATACTGCCTTTTGACATTCCAAAGAACAGTATTGACTTGCATCCTTTTGCTCATCCACCTTGAAATACCTGCCGCAGATGCTGCATTTTGTAAATCTTTGAGCACACCTTTTGCAGCAGAATTTTTCATTAATCATAAGATGTTCCAGGTGGTAATTCCCGCAGGTTGAACATCTTTTATATGAATTTTTTTTATTGTGAACCATGCAAAATCATAGCGAAAAGAACCCGGTTGGTCAATCTTGCGAATACCCCTCCTGGGAGGCAAATCAGCAATGCCCATTTTGGAAAAGATTCCGCACGTTCAGACCTGAACGTTAACTAAAATAGCATACTCCCCCACCAAGGCTCTTTAGTCCACCTCTCCCCATCCACCTTGTCCTGGCTCTTAAGGCCCGGCAGACCCCGAAAAAAGGCTGTTTTATCCCCATGGTTCTGGCTTCCGGCCTCCCGGTTCTCCCAAAGTTCTGGCCGGAGGACTTGCTTTTACAGCAGCAGGCTCAGCTTTTCCTTGAGAAATTCCGATTTTTCTTCCAGACCGATTTTTCCGGTTTCAATCATCAGACGTTCGGGATGGAGGGGATC
>PDWI01008165.1_pt1 | contig 12421 bp, 6 predicted proteins | sample 1430891 | NCBI WGS metagenome assembly PDWI01 (sample SAMN01162508, study PRJNA174530) | Oral metagenome, whole genome shotgun sequencing project. | biome: Marine environment; feature: Marine mammal; material: Swab sample of the gingival sulcus; isolation source: swab sample of gingival sulcus...
TCCGTCGTATTTTAGCAAATCGCCTGCCCCATTTGCTCCCCAGAGATTTCCTTCTGAGTCAAAGTTTAAATTGTTAATCGTGTTTGATGCAAATAATGGCGAATCTTTTTTGGTCATTATTTCGGTGGTATTATCTGATTTGTTGATTTTTACCAAACCGCCGGAAGTAGTTGCATAGATATATTGACTGTTTTCTGCTAATGACCAGATAAAATCAGCCGATGTGTAAGTTTTCCATTCAGGCTGAGAAAAAATACTGCTAAATAAGAATGTGAACGATACCATTGAAAAGATGGATTTTGTTTTCATAGCCTTTATGATTAGAGCATTGTAAATCAATTGTGTTCAGTAAAAACATATGCGGAGGCTGGCCAGAACGGCCAACCCAATAGGGTTATCTTTGATTTTACCACAATACAAAAGATGACCTTGAGTAAAGGTATATATTTTTCCGGATACAAGTGATTTTGATGTATTTATGCTTTTCATGAATATCGGCAAAGTCCTGAATCATTCATCCGTTTCGATCGATACCTGCTCCCGTGCATGTTCGATGTCAATCACCCGGAATATCCCCGCCGGTACCCGGAGCTTTATTTTTTGATCCATGATGTCCATATTTTCTCCGCTAAGAATATCCGTACATGCCGATCCGCTCAGGTGTTGAAGAATAATTTCAGCATCCCGGTCGGCCGGATCGGTGTATCCCGGATCCACCAAAACTACACGAATATGATTCGAATCGAGACGAACAACACTCCATGCCACCTCACCTTTCACGAGTACCGGAAGCCGGGCAGCAGATCGATCAAGTTTCTGCAACATGCTTTGCTTATAGCTTAGGGGATCATGCTTCAGACCGGATGAATCGTAGTAATCCTGTCCGTCGATGGATACCTTTTCCCTGAATCGGGGGAAGCTGGAAAGTGCAATGTCGTCGGGAACAATGGCAACCAATCCGTAGGGGTTTTTCGGAAGAAAGTTGAGCATCCGGCGCTCACAACCATATCCGAAAGAAGAAAAATCATAATCCGGGATGGGGGCTGCTGCCCAGTAACAATCCAGACGATCGAATACGGAAGGTCTGGTATTGTCTTCGGTAAAGCTGTATTGATGCCCGTTTGTTCCATGGGTGATGTATTCTTTCGAAGGCGGACTCCTCATCCCCAGACAAAGATCCGAGACAGAGAGAAGTTCGTTCCGTTCGGGAATAACAATAATCCCCTTTTCCAGCATCTCGTAAAAGGGCAGTAACTGCCCGCTAAGCCAGGGAGCAAGATCGATCGACAAATATCCGGCTCCAAGGGATGCCTGTAAAACCAATTGACGAAGAAAATGGGAAATCACTGCTTGTGAAGACCATTCCCACATCCTGTCAAAGCATGCGTTGTCGTCCACGATCCGCATAGCCCAGTTGTCAAAGGATCCTGTCAGCCAAAGTCCTTCACGACCAGCCAGACTCAATTCCTGTGTTCGGCAATTTGTTTCCTCCAGATTGGGTACAAAAACGTCATCATATCCGGAATCCAACAAAACTGTTTTCCAAAAATCAAGATAACAGCTTCCGTTCCAAAACACATTCTTGCTGTTAAGAAAGATTTTTTTTCCGGCTTCGGCGCATTTTTCCGCAAGAGGAAACAGGATCTTTCCGACCACTTCCTGCATGTCCGCATCCACACGTTCCATTTCGGTGAAAATAAAACCATGGAAGTGCTCAGGCGCTAGCATCAGTATTTTTTCCATGGTTTTCGGACTCAGATAAAAGGCGGTACCGTGCCCTGCAATGATTGTAAAATCTTCACCCTTGTTTTCTTTTTCCCTGACAAGGCCCAGAATCTGATCGGAAGTCATGTTATACTTCCGCCGTTCGTCAATATCTCTGCACCAGAGCCCGGTTCGATTCCCGTATTCCTCACTCCACAAAACTTGAGAGGAGAATTGAAGATGGGTAAAGGGCTTCCCGGGTTTATTGGCAAGAAGGTTCGATATGGCCGGCTTGCTTTGGTAGGCGGGGCGCTCAAATCCGGCAATCTGTTCCCTTAACCGGGCAATGTTCTCTTCGATTTGCCTAAGTCTTCCGCAAGGCACGATTTCTTCAAATGCATCTTGCCATCCTTCACGATCTAAATGCAATGCGTAAATCCCATCACCACCGGAAGGACTGCTTCCGAGATAAAAAGTACGGCTTTGGGCATCAAATGCTCCACTGGAGAAATCGTATTTACTCTTCAGTACAGTCTGGACTTTACCGTCACTATCGTATATGATAAGGTACTGCCCAAAAACTCCAAAGATGTTTTCATCAGAGCCCTTCTTCTTCAGGCCTGTGCTGGTGAGTAAGTTCATCTGATATGCGCGAATGGGAACCCTTGGATCCGATGAATCCAGGATTTGTTCTCCCCGATAATCAAACCCCAGAATCCGGCCATGCTCTGCCCAACTGCCACCCAGCACAATTTCCTGTTTACCGTCGTGGGTAAGATCAAACGCAATCATGCTGAAAAAGCGTTTGCCTGAATTATGAAGCGAATTACCCAGATTGGTCTTACGCCACAATGGTTTCATGGTCTCCGGATCAAGCAATGCAAGCGAGAGTCTGCCACTGAGTCCGCTGGAAGTAGTTGCCACAGCGACATATTCTTTACCGGAGCCCATCATATCACCTTTGCGAATATGGCGAACCACATCCCCGGCTTTATAGCTGCTCAACAAATCTCCTTTCGATGACAAAGCAAAAACGGTCTCCTCAATCCCTCCACTAAGAATCAGCCATTCTCCTGAGCTTGTCTCGACAGGACATACCTGATAGAGAGGTGCTTTACTCGAAAACGACCACAAAGGAGTACCATCTGCACAAAAGGCATCCACGGTTCCGCCTGCCGTAGCAACGAATACTTCATCCAGGCCATCGTTGTCAATATCTGCCACAGCAAGATCAAAAGGAAAATAATCATTGATCTTTTTCTCCCAAAGGGATTCACCATTGGAGGTGTAACACAACACAGTTCCATCAAACGAGGCTGCAACGATTGCAGATACACCGCTTCTGTCGACTGTTGCCGCTTGCAGAAAATAAACGGAATGCCCTCCGGTTGAAAAGGCTGTGAGTGGATCAGGATCATTTCCAACACAGCCGATAGCAAATAAGATCAGGATCAAAGCAAGGAGCGGGAGCTGAACTATTCTGCCCGTTTTTAACCCATTCAGCCCATCCATACTACCCATATTCAGGAAATTAAAAGAATGTTTCAAGGTGCTTCTGTGCAGAGTTGCAGATTCTGAAATGCTTCGATAAGCTGCCCTTCTGACAGATTTGTGCACTCCAGATAGCGGCGATCGGCAGCAGGCAGAACCACATTCCCATCCTTTGTTTCTTCTATGCGAAGAGGCTTATCGTAAAGTGCATTAAAAAGCGTTAAACCCTTTCTCCCGAGAGGCAGCTTAAATTGGCCCTCCCCCTCAGTATGCCAATAAACAACGTAAACCTTATCACCACGTTTAAAGCAAAAGGCCCGAATCTTATTAGTGGGTATTTGCAGAATCCGGGAATAGGGCCTTAGTTCAAAATCGTGCTTTTCATTAATGAGGAGTATATGTTCCTGATTTGGATCCCTCAATTCAGCTTTTTGTTCCTCGGAGAGCCAGTTTTTCTCTCGTACCGATTCCCATCGCTTAAAAACCTCAAAAATGTCCTTTGTCCTCGGGTGCTGATCCGACCAGGAGAGTTCTGTCCACAGCGAGGTGCCTGTTTCCCAACCTGCCGCCAGGCTGGTGGAGTACTCAATCATATCGGACTGGACACCGCCAATCTCATCATCTTCCCAATACCCGGGAGGATTGTTTGCAATCCAGCCAAAATCCAGTTTCGTGAAATCATTTTTTATGATTCCCGCCTCCCGCAATGTCGTATGACGAATCGCATCTTTCAACAAAGCCGGAGGGTACTGCTGCAGATCAAAAGCATTCGAGCGACAGGTAATGTGCCAACTGAAATGCGAACGCAAAGCCGCTTCTGCAAAAATTGGTGGTGGATCAAGTTGATCATACAACGTCTTCTGTGCATGGGAAACGTAGTACCAGAATGGCTGGTTTACAACTTCGGCCCCATCGAAATAGATAAAGCGGAATCCAACCCCGCGATAAATTTCTCCAAGCCGTTTTGCAACCTCCTCCGGCAAGCTGGTTCGCTGATCTATTCCAACGAATTTCACAAAAGGTCCTACATGCAATAAGCCAAGTTTATAGCCCTTGTTTCTGGCACTGCTTACTGTCTGAAACTGCCCCCGCTTGCAACCGGTGAACTGATATGGGCGTTCAGTTGTAAAAGCCTGATAGCTGATGATCTCATCTTCCAGTTTAAGAAAACGTTCACCATCGTCGATTGGACACATGCCTGGATCCTCTTCAACGGTAATCGTAGTTGAATGCTCGCTAATGGGTTCAGCAAGGGTAAAGATCTTACGCAAATTCAATCGGTGATCGGGTCGGCCTCTGACATACGCATCGCAGGTATCGATCATGCTGTAAAAAGTGTGGAGGCCGGCCATCATCCCGGCCCCGTTAATCTTGTCGACCATTTTCTTTAAGTCCTGCATACCGTTTTTGTATTCAGGAGTAAATGAGAAATGGCCACTCACCGAAAATGTGGTACTGGAGATCATAAACAACTTGAATCCACCGGCTTTGGCATAAGCAATATGTCGGTCGATGGTCTCCGGCGAAATGTCTCTTGGCCAGTAATATGAGAACTTACTCTCCTCCAATCGCCTGTTTTGCACGCCAGGTGGCAGATTATAATCAATCTCAAGCTGCCCGACACGATCCAGGAGATGATCGGGACTGGTGGTAATCAATGCTGCTCCAACACCAATACTCTTTATGGAACGCACAGCCCGGGCCTGCAGAATTCGATATCCTTGTCGCAGTTCCGAGTTAATCATGGCATATTCATTCGTAGCCAGCACGTTTACGGCAACATGATTGTCGTGCATCACATTTAACCACGCTCCAAAATTATCCCGTTCCTTGATGGGAAGCCTTAAAAAGATCAATTCATCAAGGGGAGGTAAAACCCCGGCAGAACCAATGACCCCTTCATATTCAATATTTTCCACAGTGAATCCAATATAGCTGTCGGTAATGTTGAGCCGAACAGTTACAAGGTGCAATATATGGTTGAAGGTAATTTTTAGTCGGTCACCAAACCTCTGAACCTTTTCTACTGGCAATAATTTGGGCTCGGCAGGATATACCAGCATTTCCTGACTGGGCAGAACATCAGATTGCCTGATCGCAAATACTGAAATATGCTTGTCTGTGGCAAGGCATTCCTGACCGGTCGATTTATGAATGAGGCTTTTGGCAATACCATCTTCGCTGATAATCAAACGCATTTCCGCATTTTCAATCACAATATCGTTTTCAGCATACAGGCCTGCTGCAAGCGATAAAAAGAAGAGGACAATCCACCATTTAGCGTACGTAAAACTTCTCATTTTTTCTTTTTTGAGGTGTCGCGGATTCAGCAGGGAAGATGCACCCATTGTAACAACAGGGGACTATGTCTGGTCGGGGAGATACAAGAGCCCTGCTATCTGCTCAATCCCGCAGTTTTTGCTGCATTGCAAAAGATGAAAAAGGGATGTTCCCGTTTTGGCAACATCCTTTTTCCATCGATAAGGTAGGGTACAGCTATTTTAGCTTGATCATTTTTTGAGTTGCTACCACCCTGGTGTCTGTCTCCAGTCTGAAAAAGTAAATTCCGCCCGGCACCTTGTCACCTTCTGAATTAGCCCCATCCCAACTGACCTGATGTAAGCCTTCATTTTTGACCCCACTTGTCAATACCCTGATTTGTCTGCCAACATTATCATATACACTGAGCCTGACGTTTTCCGTATTGCTCAGGTTGAAACTGATGTATGTCTCATGATCAAAAGGATTCGGATAATTCTGGTTGAGGGTAATACCTGTTGGTTCCATATGCCGACCTTCTATGCCGGTTGTAATGTCACCATTGTCACGTCCCCATCCACTCATATCCCAACGCTCGGCGTACTTAGGATACCAATTCAGGTCTCCGAGCGGTTTACCATCATCACCCAAAAATCCAGCGCTCGTCAAACGCAGGTCCTCAAGCGGCAACCAGTCGATATCTGTATTTGGGACAGTGGCGCCTTCCGGTTCCCATACAAACCTGAGTCCCGACTGGTTACCCCATAAAACATCTTTTACAAAGCGTATCAAAGAATCGGTCCCCTGAATAGGAGTTACAAAAACGGGTACTCCCAGGCTTTCTTTGGTGAAGGTATTCTCTTCAGTCAGGCCTGGATAGTTTTCATCATCAGCAAACATGGCCAGGGTTCTGCTGTTCATCCAAAGCGGAATGTTTATCGTATCTACACTTTCCCAAAACGCCACAATTCTATCATCCCATCCATAGTAGTTGTTTTTCAATTCCAGAATACGTTCAGATTCCCTGGCATACCAGGTGGTATCTCCCATTGGCCATTCATTGGCAAGCGTATCAATATTGATAAGGCTGTAAGGAAGTGCATCAGGCTCTTGCTGAATTCGATAAGCCTCATCCTCTCCCCAGGAATACACATTCCAGAGCAGGTTATTCTTGATATGGGCCTCGATCCAAAATGTGCTGAACCAGGGATTGGCTGTGGTATTAATCAAGGTATTATTGACGATCTCGACATAGCGGGTCATATTCGTTCTATTGTTGAAGAAATTCCCCGGAGTATTGATGAATGTATTATTTCGAAAAACGATGCTGTCCTGCAAGGCATCACCAGCATTAATAAAATGTCCCTGCCAGACAGAATTTGCACCTCTCCCGCAATCGTTATGGAAGCAATTGGTGACATAAACACTGTTATCTATGCCCTGACATCTGAGTGCAATGGCACGAACATGTTCAAAATAACAACCATCAATATAGGTCGAAGAGCTGTCAACCTGAAGTACACCCATCAAGCCCCAGGCGTTGTTGGAAAGTGTTGCATAGTTTAATTCAGAGAACCAAATGTTCTTGAATGTAAAGGGTCCGCCCCTGTACATCACATCGGGCGCAAGTCCCTGAGCATCATCGGTCTTGCCTATCTGGGGTGGTTTGTTATTTATATCCGGCTTATCGGCAACAAGAGAAAGCCGACCGTTAATCTGGATGGTGGTGGTAATGGGATATCTTTCATTTCTTTTCAATTTGTATATCAGGTGCTTCGGCTGGTTATCCAGATCACCATCATGATCCCAGAGAATCCATTCATTCAATGCATTAAGTGGATTTCCGTTGAAAGTGGGTTGAATAACGAGGGTGTCTCCCATTTCTTCGATGGGCTCCGAAGGATCCTGGGCAAGAACAAGGCCCGAACTGCCCAGAAAGATGTAAATGACAAGCTTTAACAGTAAATTTCTCTTCATGATAGTATCTCCTTTAGTTTAGTTAATAATAGTAATCGACCTAATTCTTAGACAAATTATCCCAGGGTCCGAAACCCTGAATCGATAAAAAGATCTATTCCCTGCTTAACCTGTACCTCAGGCCAAGGGCTATGCCCAGACCACCATAGCTTTCCGATATCGGATAACCGCTCCCACTATTCAATGCCACATATCTCGACCTTGTCAGATTGGTAATATTACAGTTGACGGACAAGCCTTTCACAGGAAACTTCTGTTGAATAACAACACTGTAGTCATAGCGGGCAGCAGTATACTCCCTCAACATGGGCTCCTCACTTGTACCCGAAAAGAGGTCATCTGTGTATTGCATAGAAACCCGGATGGAAAAATCTCTGTAGTCGAATCCAAGCATTACATTGAAAATATGGACGGCCTGGTCGAGCAAACGGTCCACATAAAAGGTGTCAACGTAAGTGTATCTGAAGGTCTGGTAATCCAGCTCCCTGTAAACAGAAGGATACTTCGCCTCCGATCTGAACAGGCTGTAGTTGGCATTGAACACCAATCCATTCAGTACCCCGGGTAAAAACCAGAAATTCGATTGGTAGTCAAATTCCAGGCCCGAAACATATGAGGCTCTGGGATTGTTCATCTCGTAATTAATCGCAAACCCTTCGGCATCCATCAACACGTACTTGTCATTGTGTTGCAGACCATCAAAAACATTTTCATCAAGATCCGATTTCAGGATGGTGGTGGTTCCGTGTGAAAAAATTAAGTCCTCAATCGTCTTGTGAAATCCACCAATGGTGACCAGACCCAGTTTTGAGGCATGAGCCGAAAAATGAATGTCAAAGTTTTTGGAAAAAGCAGGTTCCAGGTAGGGGTTGTTCCATGCGATAGAAGATGTACCCACGCTCCACGACGGTATTATGTCCACAAATCTGGGTCGTGAAAGCGTATTGGTATAACTTGATTTTATGCTAAACCAATTCAAAGGCCTGTAGATTACATGAATCATCGGTAATAAGAAATGATTCTCCCGTATCCTGCTAACATCCAGCTCGGCAAACTCAGGATACCTTGCAAAGCTCCCTTCCAGACCTACCAGAGGAATTCGAAAGCCGGTATAATTGGTTCTGTTCTTTTCATACCTCAATCCCGGAATAATCGTTAGCTTGTTTTTATTTCCCACAACAAAGGTCGGTTGAATATAGCCCGCAAAATAGTCCTCATATCCGTGGTAATCATTGGCATAACTGTCTGTCCATTTCTTGGCGTAGGGTTCACCTTCACCAAAGGCAAATTCCATGGGATTTTCTAGCATGAATGCGTGAAACTCCCTGACCCTGCTTTCGTCAAGCATATTCGATAACTCATAATCGCCCAACAGCAAATTACGATTGCTATAGTCATCATCAAGAAACAATTTCAAACCAATGAGCCCCCCTTCATTTGAGCCCGCCTCATTGGCCACAGGAAACCAATCCAGATAGTTGTGAGCAATATCTCTGGTCCTTTGAAAATACGCGAAGTTCAGATTTGCTTCATAGCATTCCCTGTCATAGTCCTTATTCTGGTGTCTGTACTTAGCTCCTAACTTTAAATCCAGATTCAACCAGTCGCCCAGCTCAATGTTGGTCTTTAGATTTAGGTCGGCCGTATACCTCTTTTCAACAGCCGACATGTAGTTATAGTTAAAAGTCCTCATTGTAGCATCCTCAATATTGAAATGGGAATAAGAAGGAATGTCAAGGGGATGGGCTTGCCAGTCCACCGAATCTACCACTGCTCCGCGATCGGTTGCTCTGGCGATAATGTCTTCGGGAGTGTCATTTTTCGAGTAGGAGTAATGAAAACCATAATCAATGTCAAAGCGTCCCAGCACATGTTCGAAACGCAATGCACTTGTCATGACTGTCAGTTTATTGGCCATAAGCTGCAGCTTACGTTGCTCGTATTCTTCATCGTCATAACCTGCAGATCGGGTCTTAATTACAGCATCGGATTTACTGAAAAAATTGGTCATCTTTATTTTACTGAGCCTGCCCTTATAGTCCATGACCAGGCTGGCCCCCGAGCGTCCTTTCAAATGATTGTCTATATCATTCAAAGACATCCGGTTGATAGCAACACCTTCGGTAACTTTATGGAAATTACTTGATGCCGAATTCAAGGCAGACCTGCTTCGAGCATAATTTACCTGGCCGAACACACCAAAGTGATCCTTAAAGAAGCGCCGGCTTCCCGACATGACAATTTTTTGATTTCCGAACGACTTACTCAAGGTATTGTAGCCATTCTCAAAAAGTGCTTCAAATCTTCGCTCTTTGGGTGCCTCCCTTAAAATCAGATTTACCCGTGCGCCGAGGACATCAGCATCATGCTCTGCCATAGCATTTTTGGACATCTCAATACCTTCCAACATATACTGAGATATCATGCTCAGACTACTACTCCTGTCGACCAGACTGGTAGAAGCAAGATCGGTACCATCGATCTGGACCTTGTTAAAATGCGGTGACAATCCACGAATGACAAGACTTCCGCCCTTCAGTGAAACCCCCGGCAATCTGCTGACAGCTCCGGCCGCACTTGATTCAGGCAACTCCTGAATACGTTGGGATGCCACTACATTTACCACACTATTGGAAGCGATTTGCTGATTGATGGCTGCACGCTGGCCGGCAGCCTGCGCATAAACCACAACCTCCTCGCCCTGGATGCTCTGCAGAGATAGCAAAACCTCAATGTCGGCAGGAACATCGGCATTCACTGTCACTTCAACCATTTTCGATTCATAACCGATAAACCTGATCTCCAGGGTATAGGTACCAATGTCAAGCCCGCTGATCAGGAAATTGCCTCTCAAGTCAGAAATAGTCCCTCTTTGGGTCCCCTCAATCATAATGGTCGCACCAGGCAAGGGATCACCCGTGATGGCATCTAAAACCCTGCCTTTAATGGTGGCTGTTGGTTCAGCTCTAAATCTTTTCGCCTTGTTGGGTTCTATGACAAGCTGACCGCTCCCGGAGATGAATAGCCTGCAATTTGTCTTTTGCAAAACATCCATCAGAGCCTCAATGGCATATTTATCATCCATATGAAGCGTTACACTTTCCCGAAGTGGTACTTCTTCACGGCTGTAGTTAAAGTTCAGATTGCCAGCAGCCGAAATCTCATTTAGCGCCAACTCAAGAGGTTGGTTTTCGATATGAACCGTTACTTTGGCAAGCAGGTTTTTCGGGATTCCCTTCCCGTCCAATTCCCGTATATCGGAAACGCTCAGATCCTGACCGGATGAGGAAAGGGCAAACAAAACCAACAGGGAAGAAATAACAATACTATGCTTCAAAATCCTGGTTTTAGGTTCTTAAACAATCCATACTATTCACTGTAGTCTATTCATTCATAAAATAGACTGTATCACCTTCCTGCTTTATCTCAGTGTCAATGATTCTGGCAATGATTTGAAGTACATCGGGTACGTTTGTCTTTACGATATGAACAGTAATCTGTTCATCCAAAATAGATTGATCCTCCAGGACAAAATCATAACCGTACCATCGCTTAAGTTGAGACAAAACTTCTGCAACGGAAGCCTTATGAAATCTGATTTCATTGTTGATCCAGCTCCGGTAATTCTCATCCTCAAAATGCTCGGGTTTGGAGAGATGCCCACTATTTGTAAGTGTACTAAACTGGTTTTTCTCTATCATAACCGGATCTATACGGCTATCGTCCAATGGCTTAAGAGAGACAAGCCCCTTCTCGACCGAAACCTTTACATACTCCGTTTCCTGCCATGCCCGCACGTTAAAAGTTGTACCGAGCACCGCAATCTGCGCATTGCCCGCACGAACAATAAAAGGGTTATCCTCATCCCGGGCAACCTCAAAGTAGGCCTCTCCCCTGAGATCAATTACCCGGTTGTTTTTAAAATTCTTCGGATAGCGTAAGTAACTGCCTGCGTCAAGTAAAATCCGGGAACCATCGCTTAAGGTCAAACTGTAACGATTTCCGTTGGGCACATTTACCTCTGCATATTCGACGACCGGAACACCGTGCTGCACATGCTCATCTTCATCATTCCGCAGGTAGAAGTATATCACCGAGGGAAGAGCTATGACAGCTAAAATGATTGCTGCATATCGTAGAACAGCTCTCCCGTTCCGAAAGAGCGGAGATGGGATTTCTTCCCTCCTACTCTCCTTTTCATGCATATCGACTTTCTCCCTGAAGCGCTGCCACATTCTGTCCACCGTCGTCAACTCTTCCCCTGGATGATCAGATGTCCACAAAAGCTTCATTTGCTCAATCTCTTCGGCAAAGCGAGGATCTTCAATCTTCCTCTTTTCGATGATCGATTTCTCCTTCTCGTTACAACTGTTCTCAAGATAACGCGCCAAAATCCTGTAACGCGCCTTTTTCCTCAGATAAAATCTCATCAATGGTGCTCTTTTAATCATACTATGTTTGAAAATTGAAATACCCTGACAAAAATTCAAAATGCATAAATTTTCGCAGCCTGAGAGGATGCGTAATCACACCGATCTCTGTCATTTTTTGAAGTATTCCGGATAAATTCGCGACAGCTCTTTTCGGAATACTGAAAGTGCCCGCCCAATCTGGGTTTCAATGGTTTTGATGGATAGTCCTAAAGCATCTGCAATCTGCTGATAAGTCATTTTCTCAATGCGGCTCATGCAAAAAATCACCCTGCATTTTTCAGGCAAAGAAAAAAGGATCCTTTCGTATTTGGAGTCCAGCTCTTTCATAAGATAAATCTCTTCGGGCGAACCTGCTACAGACTCATCTTTCCGGATATTCCGGTACTTGTTCTGGTTCGACTTTTTGCGCAAAGCCATCAGGGCTTCATTTTTTGCTATTTTATCACTGTTATCCGACCAAATCTTGAAGTCGGTTATTTTTCTTCTGTATAGCCCATAAACAGGGCTTATGTTTTTCATTTCTCAAATTGACCTCCCCCCATATTTGTGGGAAATAA
>PDWI01008166.1_pt1 | contig 12420 bp, 8 predicted proteins | sample 1430891 | NCBI WGS metagenome assembly PDWI01 (sample SAMN01162508, study PRJNA174530) | Oral metagenome, whole genome shotgun sequencing project. | biome: Marine environment; feature: Marine mammal; material: Swab sample of the gingival sulcus; isolation source: swab sample of gingival sulcus...
AGACCAGCCGATAGAAAAGCTTACTCTTAATCAACAGGAAACGGTAGTTCCTATGAAAGAGCGTAATTTTACACTTTTTCGCCTTGATTTTAAAGCAACAATAAAAGACGAAAACGGCAATTCTCAAATTGTTTTAATAGAATTGCAAAAATCGAAGTTTTCAACCGACTTAGTCAGATTTCGCAATTATTTGGGTACTAATTATATATCGGCTCCTCTTAAAAAACAAGAAAAAGACAAGAAAAAACAAAATACAACTCCCAAAAATATTTATCCAATTATAACTATCTATATTCTGGGATATGAAATAGAAGAGATACCATACCTTGCTGTTAATGTTGAAAGGTGTATTTACAATACAGTAAACAAAGAACGGGTGTACATAAATAGTGATTTTATAAATCATTTAACACACCGCTCTTATATACTGCAAATAAAACGATTACCAACTAAACGTAGAGCAAAATTAGAAAAGTTTCTTAGTATTTTCGATCAATCCTGTGTAGCCGAAGAAGATTATATTCTTGACCTAAAAGAAATACCGGAAGAAATAAAAGATATAGTAGCTCATTTAAACGAGCGGGTTTACGACGAAGAATTTAGACGCTATTTGCAAGCCGAACAAGAAATTGACATTATATTTGACGAACAGGAACGCAAATATGAAACTGAAATACAAAAAATAAGGGAAAAAGAGGAACTTGCAAATAAAAGAGCATTGGCTGAAAAGCAACGCGCAGATAAATTGAAAGCCATAATGATGGAAAAGCTAAAAGAAATGGGCTATACCGATGACCAGATTTCTGATACTATTAATTCAATGGATAATGTATAAATAAAAATCGAAGTACTGAACAAATGAAAATAGTAAACCCCATATACGACAAAGCCTTTAAATATTTAATGCAAAACGAGCGATTGGCAAAATATGTATTAGAAACCATATTAGACCAACCGATAGAAACGCTTACTCTTAATCAGCAGGAAACGGTAGTTCCTATGAAAGAGCGTAATTTTACACTTTTTCGCCTTGATTTTAAAGCAACAATAAAAGATGTAAACGGCAATTCTCAAATTGTTTTAATAGAATTGCAAAAATCTAAGTTTTCAACAGACTTAGTTAGATTTCGCAATTATTTGGGTACCAATTATATATCAACTCCTGTTAAAAAACAAGAGAAAGACAAGGATAAGAAAAAACAAAATGCAACTCCCCAAAATATTTATCCAATTATAACTATCTATATTCTGGGATATGAAATAGAAGAAATACCATATCTTGCTGTTAATGTTGAAAGGTGTATTTACAATACGGTAAACAAAGAACGGGTGTACATAAATAGTGATTTTATAAATCATTTAACACACCGCTCTTATATACTGCAAATAAAGCGATTACCAACTAAGCGGAAAAAAAAGTTGGAGAAATTTCTTAGTATTTTCGATCAATCTTGTGTAGCCGAAGAAGATTATATTCTTGACCTAAAAGAAATACCGGAAGAAATAAAAGATATAGTAGCTCATTTAAACGAACGGGTTTACGATGAAGAATTTAGACGCTATTTACAAGCAGAACAAGAAATTGACATTATATTTGACGAACAGGAGCGCAAATATGAAACTGAAATACAAAAAATAAGGGAAAAAGAGGAACTTGCAAATAAAAGAGCATTGGCTGAAAAGCAACGTGCGGAACAAAAACAAATAGAATTAGAAGCTGAAAAGCAACGAGCCAATAAATTGAAAGCCATAATGATGGAAAAGCTAAAAGAAATGGGCTATACCGATGATCAGATTTCTGATACGATTAATTCAATGGATAATGTGTGATTACAACCATGTAAACCCATGAAAATACTTCACATAAACTACTCAAAAGAACGAGGAGGAGCTGCCAAAGCCTGTTTAAGATTACATAGAGCGTTGTTGAAAAATAATATTGATTCAAACATTTTGACAGCTTTAATCCCCAAAGACAAGGGCGAACAAGTAGAGAGTTATTGCAATAGTTTATTTAGCCAAGCAGTCAGAAAGGGAAAAAAAATTGCCAATTTACTAATTCCCATGATTTTTCAATATTCTGATAACCAAGAGATTCACACTTTTGATTTTGGAAATATAGTTTCTCCGAACTTTATTAATAAATCCGATGCTGATATTGTGCATTTACATTGGATAAATTATTCTATGCTTGGCATAAAAACAATAAAAAAAATACAAAAACCCATAGTTTGGACATTTCACGATATGTGGGCATTTATGGGCTGCGAACATATTGATAATCTGAATATTCCTGAAAGATATATTAACGGTTACACATCGCAAAATAAAAACGTTAAAGGCATTGATATTAACAAAATTGCGTGGAATGCCAAGAAAAAACATTGGGCAAACGCTAAATTCCACATCATTGCGCCAAGCAAATGGATGCAGAAGTGCGCAAAAAATAGCTATTTATTTAAAAATGCCTCAATATTTAATATTCCTAATCTAATTTCGGAAAAAAATTTTTATAATAAAAATAAAGTAGAGGCACGCAAAAATTTATCTTTCTCAAATGATAAAAACTATATTTTATTTGGCGCAGTAAATACAAAAAACTACAACAAAGGTGGCGATTTACTAAATGAAGCCCTCAGAAATTTCACTCTTCCCAATACCGAGTTAGTAATTTTTGGAGCAGAAAATACAAGCCAAGCATACAACATTCCAACTAAATGTGTGGGCTACATAAGAGATGAAAGCATTTTGAATGATTTATACAACGCCGCTGATGTTTTTGTTGTTCCCTCGCGACAAGATAATTTGCCCAACACGGTATTAGAATCAATATGCGCAGGCACGCCAGTAGTGGGTTTCAATATTGGCGGACTACCCGATATGATAATTCATAAGCACAACGGTTATCTTGCTAAACCATTTGATACTAATGATTTAGTTGCCGGCATTGAATTTGTTTTAAAAAATAAAAACACTATTGATTTCACCAAAAATAGCATCGAACATTTTAAAAATAATTTTTCTGAAAAAGTCGTGATACCGCAGTTTTTGGAATTGTACGAGGGTATTCTTAAAAAAAATTAAACAATTGTAAATGTTGTGAAACTTAACAAAGTTCGCAAATTTCACGAAACTTGCGAACTTATATTATAAAAGATTGTACTATATTTTTTTCGTTTTTTCAAATAACCAATTTAATAATGCCTTATCGTCAATAAATGGAGATATTTCATTATAAACCTCTGAATGATAATTATTTAACCAACGCTTCTCTTCCGGAGTTAAAAATTCCAAATTAATCATTTCTGTATCAATAGGGCACAAAGTGATGGTTTCAAATTTTAGAAATTCGCCAAACTCATTCTTTTTATCTTCAACAACCAAAACCAAATTTTCAGTTCTAAAACCATATTCGCCTTGCCTGTAAAATGCCGGTTCGTCAGAAATTATCATGCCGGGCAATAGCTCAATATCGAGGTTTACCGCCGGACTAATAGATTGCGGTCCCTCATGCACACTAAGGAAACAACCCACGCCATGCCCAGTTCCATGACCGAAGTTTAAATGATTGTTCCACAAGGCTTCACGAGCAATTACATCTAAATGAAAACCCTTTGTACCTTTCGGGAAAATAGCCATTGCCAAATCAATTGTGCCCTTTAAAGCTAAGGTGTAATCGTCTTTTTGCTTTTGTGTAGCTTCGCCAAGTGCAATAGTACGAGTAATATCGGTTGTGCCACCAAAATATTGACCACCCGAATCAATCAAGTAAATACAAGGCGACTTAATTTGAACATCGCTCTCCGTGGTTGCACTGTAATGAGGCATGGCAGCATGTTCGTTGTACGCCGAAATTGAACCGAAACTTTCTTCAACAAACCCCTCCTGCTCTGCTCTATATTCCTTTAATTTTTCGGCTGCTGATAGTTCGGTAATAACCTCTTTATCAACGTTTTGCTCCAACCAATACAAAAACTTCACCATTGCCACACCATCTTTTACCATTGTTCGTTTTACGTTGGCAATTTCGGTGTTATTTTTTATAGCTTTTAACTTAGTAGTTATATTTAACTGATTTGTTATGTGGCAATATTCAGGTATGGCATCGAAAATAGCATAATTGGTTTTGCCAAATTCCATAGACACGTATGAATTGGGTTCAAATTCCTTTATGTAATTAAAAATTTGATTATAATCCTCCACAATTACGCCGTCAGAGTTAAGCTCTTGCTCTATTTCTGCCGACACTTTATTTTTATCAACAAACCAATATGCTTTATCGTAAGTTATTATGCTATAAGATATTACAACCGGAACATAACTAACATCGTTACCTCTTATATTGTATAACCAAGCAATATCATCGAGACTTGAAATAACTTGATAGTCGATATTTTCATTTTGCATTTCTTGCCTTAATTCCTGCAATTTTTCTCGCCTCGACTTACCGGCATATTTCAAATCGTAAACAAATGCTTTTCCATCGGGCAATGGACTGCGATTTTTCCAAAGTGGCGAAATTAAATCCACAGCATCGCCTATGGAAATTTGTTTTTTTGCTAATTTTTGCCGCATGGCAGACACCAACGATAACGGGAAAAGTTTATCATCAAAAGCAACTTTGCTCTTGGCAGGTAAATTATTTGCTATCCAATCTATAAATTCAGGAGTATGCGGAATTTTCAATTTAACCAACTCTATTCCAGAGTTTTGCAGCTGGTTTTCGGCTTGTATAAAATAGCGCGAATCTGTCCATAAACCTGCAAAGTCGTGTGTAACAACTATGGTTCCGGCAGAACCCGAAAAGCCCGAAAACCAATTAATAATTCGCCAATGCTCGGCAACGTATTCGCTCAAATGCGGGTCGAACATGGTAATTATGTAGGCATCTATATTTTGCTCTTGCATTGCCTTTCGCAAGTTGGTCAGATTTGTATTTGTCATTTGTTTATAATTTGATAATTAGGTAACTTAATAATGTGAAAATGAAACCATTATGTCGAACTTTCCGTGTATGACATTCTTAATTTTTCATTTTTAATTTAAATAATAAGGAATTAATATTCCGTTTTATCCTCAAAATTAGCCCACTTTTCAAATACTGCAATTGCCTCATTACCAAGTATTTGCTTTGTAGGAATATGCCTTTCGTTGTGTGGCAATTCTATTTCGGAATAGATAAAAGAATCGTCAAAACCGATATTTTTTGCATCGGTTTTATCGTTGGCAAAATAAAGCCGGTCTAATCTTGCCCAATAAATTGCGCCCAAACACATCGGACAGGGTTCGCACGAGCTGTAAATTTCGCAACCGCTTAAATCAAAAGTGCCCAATTTTTCGCAAGCCAAACGAATGGCATTCACTTCGGCATGTGCCGTTGGGTCGTTGTCAAGCGTTACAGAATTGGCTGATTTTGCCACAATTTCGCCATTTTTCACTATTACAGCACCAAATGGACCGCCTCCATTGTCGATATTTTTAATCGACAACTCAATTGCAACTCTCATAAATTGCTTTTGTTTTTCTTCTGATGTCATAATTTCCTGTATTTAAAAATTTAGAATAAAAAACAAATAATCCATCATAATCTGCTCATTAACAGTATTATAACTTCTAACTTTCACCTCTACAACTAACTACTAACTCGTTCTAATTCCTTTATAAGTGTCAATTTATTTTCTTCGTCAGACGATGAATGACCGGCATTGGTAATATTTAAAACTGAATTTTTCAAACCCGAATGTAATCGAAATGCTTGCGCAGGTGGACAAATAAAATCGTAGCGTCCGTGAACAATTGCAGTTTTTATGTGAGCTATTTTGTCGATATTTTTCATAATAAAATCTTCCTCTAAAAAGCATTTGTTATTAATGTAGTGTGCTTCCAAAATTGCCAAAGATTTATATGCAAATTTGCCCAATAATTCGGCAGGGTCGGCTATTTTGTTAATTGTGTAAAACGATAATTCGTAGTAAGCCCATTCGTAAGCATATTTATTGCTAATCTCCTCATTATCAGATAGCATTTGTTTTAAATAATAGCTTACCGGCTGTTCGCCTTCCGGCACTAAATCTACAAATCGTTGCCAAACATCGGGGAAAAACTCGCGTATTCCTCCATTCATATAATGGTCTAAACCATACTTATTTGCCAACCAAATGCCGCGCACTACCAAACCCAAAACTCGTTTAGGATTGTGAATGGCATATACCAATGCCAACGAACTTCCCCACGAACCGCCAAAAACATATACTTTGTCGAAATTAAGAACATCTAAAATATAATCAATATCTTGCAACAAATCCTGCGTTGTGTTATGCTCTATGCTTCCGAAAGGTTTGCTTCGCGATGCTCCTCGTTGGTCGAAAAATAGCACGTTATACCTATTTTCGTCAAAAAACTCCTTGTCGGCATCAGAAAAACCGGCTCCGGGTCCACCGTGCAGAAATAAAACAGGTATCCCTTTGGGATTTCCGTATAATTCGTAATACAAAGAGTGTCCGTCAGTTACATCAATATGTCCTGACTTGTAATAGTTTGTTTCCATAAATTTTAAATTTAAAGTTTAAATGAATTCATTAAAAAAAAATATAATCCCACAATTTCGCGTTGCTGCATTATGGGCTATTGTTGTGCCGTCAATATAATCCCACAATTTCGCGTTGCTGCATTGTAGGCTATTATTATGCCGTCAATATATCCCACAATTCCGCGTTGCTGCATTGTGGTCTATTATTATGCCGTCCGCCGAGCGGACTCAGGTGTGCGCAAGCATTTTCAATTCTCAATTATTTTCTTAAATTCTTTCTTGTGCAAAAAATTCTACAAGTTTTTCAGCTTGATTGCCTAATTTATCTGTAACTACGATTTTTACAGAATAAAATCCCGATTCTACCAACGGCAATTTATACGAAATATAAGGGTTGTTTATATAATTAATTTCGCTGTTGCCATTCACCGAATATATAAATTCTGATACGCCGCTTATCTCATCGGTTGCACCCAAAAATAAGGTAGAATTGGCAGGATAAACGGGGTAATATTCGCCATTTTTTAATCGCTTACCCATTGATTTCGTGCTATGCACAACATATATTTCCGGTGGTTTTTCATCTACTATCACCTCTATTGATTTTAGTTCTTCTTTGTTATTAACATTGTCGATTGCTCGGTATTTTATAATATGTTTACCATGACTATTTATTTGAAATTCATAGCCTTTATGAAATTCTGAATTATCTATCGAATACTCAATTTCTTTCACCTGCGAACCTAAATCCATTGCCTCAATATGAATGTTTGTATTTCCGGTTATCATTATTTTTTTTCCATAAACAAATTTTCTTTCTCCAATTTTTATTTTAGACATTGGTGGAATATTGTCTAAAAAAACAACAAGTTCTTGATTTTTGCCAACATTGCCAAAACTATCGGTGGCTGCAAAATTAACCCTGTAAAAACCATTCTTAACATAATCTAAACCAAAAGGTTCACTATAAAATTTATTTTTCGTTTTATTATTAACACTATAATTTATTTGTTTCACCGATATTTTATTATCCGAAGCACTTAATTCTATCCTACTTCTGTTTGATATAAACAAACGCTTAGATTGATATTTATCGCCGATAATTATAGCCGCTGAACTCGGTCCTGATTTATCAAGAAAAACCTCATATTCGTTTTTTTGTTTTTTCACCGTAGCATTTTGTTCTGAATTGCCAACTTTATCAACACTGAAAAATTTTAATTTTACCTTGCCTCCTTTCAACCTCGAAAAATCAATTGATTTTGTATATAATTTTGGCTCAGAATTATTTAACGAATACATTATTTTAGCCACACCCGACATTGCATCTTCTGCCGTTAATACAATTTGCGCTTTGGGCGAAATAACTCCATTAATAATATCACCTTTTACATGATAATTTGTTGTGGGCGGAGTTAAATCTACGCTAAATACTGATTCACAAGCCATTTCAACATTGCCAACATTATCTACGGCATAATATTTTAAAGAGTATTCTCCCTCTGCGCTCATGTTTATTATGCCATTATATTTATGATAATTTTCGCCATTTATGGAATAATATATGTCAGCCACACCCGAAATATCATCGGTGGCAGCCAAAGAAATAGTTAAAGATTTGCCCCAAAAAACAGTTTTTTTATTGCTAATATATTTTCGAGCATTCGAAAAATTAATTTTTGTTGTGGGCGCAATACCATCGGCATATACCTCAAAACGAATATCTTGCTTTGGCAGCACAGTGCGCTTGGTAACAGTGTCCACTGCCGATGGCGACCTCAACGAATTGTATCCCTCAGCATCAAAATACATCGGGTTGGTATATTTAGCCGAGCTTTTACTTTTGAGTAAATAGCTTGGTGCATTTTCTTCGGGCGAGTGCGATAACCTTATATATACGGGCAAATGTTTATTTGTAAAAAAATCACCATCTTCGTTTACATACCATCTTCTTTTGTGCACAAGTTGCTCTTGCGAAATTGCATTGTTTTGAAAAATAAAAATTAATAAAAACAATGCGGTAAAATATTTTATTTGCATAATTCCGTGAATATTAAATTTAAAAGTAGCAACTCATTCAACTTTTTAATTGTAGTTGGCTTTTAGCTTTTAGCCTGTTCTGTCTGCCCAAAAATCTACATAATTTTAATATAATATAATTCTTGTTCGGTACTTAATTGCTAATTGAACGAAGTGCTTACTTTTATTATTCTGCAAATATATTACATTATTTTTTAGTTTTATAAAAATTTATCAAATATTTCGATAAATGGTTTATAATAAAATTTCAATTTCAATACTTAAAACATTTATAATCAGAATATTAATATAATCGAAAATTCTATTTTTAAGTAATTTTTACAATAATTTATAAATGAATTAAATTGCAAAAACTGCAAAAAGATAAATTTAATTTGTAAAACAACTAAAAACCATATACCTTTGCAATATAAATATTAATTTTATTAAAAACGTAAAAATCTCGAAAGAAAATAGATTTTGAGATTTCAATTAAATTTATAAGAAAATGAAGAATTATGCTTTCTTTTTTAGGCTGTTCATATTGGTAGCAGCCTCGGCATTGTTTTCGTGCAACAATGCAAATGACAAAACAAGTAAGAGCACCAAAAGTGATTCAGATGTAACGCCTGCCCTCAATTTAAGCTACATAGATAGCACTGTAAATCCGGGCGACGATTTTTACCAATTTGCAAATGGCGGTTGGTTGAAAACAACAAAAATTCCCGACGACAAAACGCGTTGGAGTGAATTTGGAGTGTTAGGTGAGAAAAACAACGAACGTATCCTCTCCATTATCAATGAAATATCGAAAGATTCCAATGTGAAGAAAGGTAGTAATACCTACAAAATCAAGGAATTTTATAATACAGGAATGGATACGGCGAAAATTGACAAATTAGGTGTTGCTCCTTTGGCGGAATTATTTGCCAAAATTGATGGAATGAATACCTTAGAAGACGTGCAAAACGTATCGGCTTATTTACAAACGATGTATATTCCTACATTTTTTACTATTTATGCCGCTCCCGACCAAAAAAACAGCTCGATTAACATTGCTAACCTTTATCAAGGAGGTCTTGGACTGCCAAATAAAGAGTATTATTTGTCGGAAAAAGAGCAAATGAAAAAGTTAAGAGAGGCTTATGTGAAACACGTGGCAAAAATGTTTACACTGTTGGGCGACGACGAGGCTACTGCCAACAAAAATGCCAAAACAGTTATGGCGGTTGAAACTGAATTTGCGAAAGCATCATTTAGCATGTTGCAATTAAGAGATGCCGACTTAAATTACAACAAAATGACTGTTAGCGAGTTAGCAAAACTTTCGCCTAACCTTGATTGGGCTAATTATTTCAAAACAATGGGTTATGCCAATATTGAGTCGATAAACATTGGACAGAAACCTTTTGTTAAAGAATTGTCGTCAATTTTGAAAAATACAAAGGTTGAGGATTGGAAAACTGTTTTCAGATGGGATTTGATTAACAATATGGCATCTTATTTATCATCAAATTTTGAAAAGGCAAATTTTGAATTTTATGCAAAAACAATGTCCGGACAAAAACAAATGTCTCCTCGTTGGAAAAGAGTTTTGGGTGTAACAAGTACAGTTTTGGGCGAAGCTATTGGCGAAATTTATGTTAAAAAATATTTCCCACCGGAAGCTAAGAAAAAAATGCTTACTTTGGTAGCAAATCTTAGAGAAGCTCTTGCCGAAAGAATAGCAAAATTAACATGGATGGGCGATTCTACTAAAAAAGAAGCAAAAGCAAAATTAGATGCTTTCACCGTAAAAGTTGGTTATCCTGATGAGTGGAAAGATTATTCTAACCTAAAAGTAGGAACAGAATCTTATGCTGCTAATGCGTTGAATGCCATGAAATTTATGTATAAATTTAATATGGATAAATTAGGTAAACCTGTGGATAAAAAAGAGTGGGGAATGACACCTCAAACGGTTAATGCTTATTATTCGCCAAGTAAAAACGAAATAGTATTTCCGGCGGCTATTTTGCAGCCTCCATTTTTCAACCTACATGCCGACGATGCGGTTAATTACGGTGGTATTGGTGTAGTTATAGGACACGAAATGTCTCACGGTTTCGACGATCAAGGTAGCAAATACGACAAAGACGGAAACCTACGCAATTGGTGGACAAAAGCTGACAGAGCAAAGTATGAGGAGCAAACACAAAAACTTGTTAATCATTTTGACGGTTTCGTAGCTATTGACTCACTACACGTAAACGGAAAACTTACATTAGGCGAAAATATTGGCGATTTTGGCGGTTTAACTATTTCTTACGAGGCATTGAAAATTGCTAAAAAAGGCGACCTTTCTAAGAAAATAGACGGCTATACTTTATCGCAACGTTTCTTCTTATCTTATGCCACTATTTGGCGCAACAAAATAAGAGACGAAGCCTTAAAAAGACGTATCAAAGAGGATGTGCATTCACCCGGAAAGTTTAGAGTAAATGGTGGTGTATTCAATATTCCTGAATTTTACGAGGCTTTCAATATCAAGAAAACCGACAAACTTTATCGTTCGGTTGAACAACGTCCTGTTATTTGGTAAAACCCAAAAATTTTATAGGATATTATAAGGAAAACCCCAAAAGTTGCTGAGACTTTTGGGGTTTTCTTTTATTCTTCTTATTTGCCAAGCTCCACAGGTTAAAAAAACGTAGAGGAGTCAGCATTGTTTTTTGAGGTTGAAATATTTTTCTAACTAAAAAGTGCTTACCAAACAAATGATAAGCACCAAAACACTATAAAAAAAATTAATTTTTTATTATTTTTTCAAGATACTAATTGAATTTTCCAAGAATATCTTCTAACCAAGCATCAACTCTTGATTCAGTTAAATCGTCCTCGTTATCTTCGTCAAGAGGCAGACCAATGAATTTGCCATCAACAACAGATGCAGACTCATCAAAATTATAACCGTCAGTATCTACTGCACCTATAACTTCGGCTTTGTCGCTAATTTCGTCATAAATTTGCTTCATTCCATCAACGAAAGAATCGGCATAAGTCATACTATCGCCCAATCCGTATAAAGCTACTTTTTTTCCTGCAAAATCCATTTCTGCAAAACTTGACAAAAACTCGTCCCAATCATCTTGCAAATCGCCAACTCCCCATGTAGAAGCACCTAAAATAAAGTTTTTGTAATCAGCCAAATCATCAACTGACGCCTCTGCTACGTTAAATAAATCAACATTGTCGCTACCGATTTTTTCTGCCATTGCTTCTGCTACACTCTCAGTGTTACCAGTAGAAGAACCAAATAAAATTGCAATTTTTTCCATACTAAATTTATTTTATTGTTTAAAAAATGTTAAATATTAAATAACAATACTATGGTATGAACTGTATAAATAAGATACAAACCATAGGCATTGAAACCTTTTTATTAAGGCTGCAAATGTAGAAAAAAATAAATATATTTTAGCATAATTAGTAATGATTTTAAATAGGAATTTTTTATTACCACTATTTTTTTTGTAATTACAGACCTAACAGATATTGAAATTATTTATATAAATCACTATAAATAAGATATTTATCAAATTTTATATTTTTTATCAAAAGAAAAAATAATATTTGAATAAAATATAAATTATTAATTGACAAACGGTTCTTTACCGGCAAAAACAATCGGTACCTTTATAATATTGCTTTCGTTCATTCCCAAAGCAACAAGTTCCGTGTAATATTTGTTGCGGTTTATTTGGTCGAGTGCTTTTTTAATTTCACTGTCTATCCTTTCTTTAAATTTTGTTGCATCTTCGCTTGTTTTTTGCTTTTCGATGCTTTTTATTTCAATTACAATTCCGTTTTTATTACGTTCTTTGTTGCGTGGC
>PDWI01008168.1_pt1 | contig 12418 bp, 12 predicted proteins | sample 1430891 | NCBI WGS metagenome assembly PDWI01 (sample SAMN01162508, study PRJNA174530) | Oral metagenome, whole genome shotgun sequencing project. | biome: Marine environment; feature: Marine mammal; material: Swab sample of the gingival sulcus; isolation source: swab sample of gingival sulcus...
GATGTGAAGCTTGCAAGTCGCTTTAAGATTCGTCGGTAACTACGCTCTTTACGGACTTTCACCGCAGACATACAGTATGCCCGTCATACCAAAAAAAGAAGGAATACAGACCAAAGTCCAATTCCTTCTAATTTCACCTTTCAAAGCAATAATTCCCTCTCCCAAAAGAATTATGTGCTATCCTCTCCCAGTATAAACTATTCAGCGTCAGCAGCACCTACAGGACAAACTGCGTTGCAAGCTCCACAATCTACACAAAGGCTACCATCTATTTTATAGATATCTCCCTCAGAAATTGCTTCTACTGGACATTCTGGTAAGCATGCTCCACAAGCTATGCAAGATTCACTTATTACGTAAGCCATGATTTTCCTCCTTCATTAATTCATTTTTTTCTACGTCAATTTCTAATGTAACTCCATTATATACAAAAAAAATTATAGAGCAACAGTAAAATAAAAAAAAACTCAATAAATTATCAAATAATAATGATTATCTTTATAATTGATAATTCACTTTCTTTTTTTAAACATCTATAATCCTTTATTTTTGAACATCTATTCTATTTTATTCAAAATGATAAAACACAAGAAAATCGATCATTTTAATTATCAATTAACAAAATTTCGCCATCAATTGATAAAGAAAAATAACAATAAACACAATGGCAATCCCTCAGCAAAAACAAGGAAAAACTCTTTGATTTTTTGTGAATTTCAGTTTATAATGTTAAGAGATAGGCATATACCCTACCCAAACATACCATAGAATGTAGACTCATTTACTTAGAGTCAATATTAGGAGAAATTATTTAAGCATGAATTATAAAAACAATAGAGTTTTAATTAGTATCATGGTCGCAATCATAGCAATTATTTCTAGCAGTTGTTCTCCTTCAATGAAGTCTCCAGCAGAACTTATTCAGAGACCAAAACTAAATATAAATGAAAAAATAGCTAGAGATGTAATCTACGAAAATATCCCAAATTCTGCTAAACTTATAAGACCACTTAACACTGGAAAGCTAAGTTCTGTAGGCTTTTTTTCATTCAAGGACAAGAGCAATAATAACGAAGCCTTCGCATTTTATAAAAACCCGAAAAATCAAACTGTTGGGTTTCTCATACTGAGCAAAAATAATAACAATGAATTTGAAACCTTTTCAAAAGAAGAAATAATTGGAAGTGACATAAGTTACGCAAATTTTATCGACCTAAACAATGATGGTTACAAGGAACTTATTTTTGGTATAGATAACAAGGGTTCTGTATTTAAAAATGTAAAAATTTATCTCTGGACAAAAAACGGATATATTCTCTCAGGTGAAGAAGCATATACAGAACTCATCATTGAAGATTTAGACAAAGATAAATCAAAAGAAATTTTTTGCCTAATACATGACAGAAATACCATAGCTGCTGCTAGAGTATTTAGAATAGTAGAAAATAAGGTAAAACTAATAGATGAAATACCTTTGGACCAAGATATTAGCGCTTATTACAACGTCCAATATGGCAGGACATCTGGAACTGACTATGGTGTATTTATTGACTTTAATATCGGGTTTAAATCAGCGACAAATATTCTGTTTTACAAAGATGACAAACTAGAGCTTGCTGAAAACCCATTTATAGAAAATCAAAACTATAAAAATACAGTCAAATCAAAAAGAGTTAACAGCTATGATATTGATAAGGACGGAAACATAGAAATTGCATCACTATACAATCCTCTTTATTCAAACATTGACACAAATAATACGTCAGTATACGCATGGTATAATTACTACAGAGAAAAGCACAAGTACAAACTCAAGACCATTACATACAGTGGAAAAAATGAAGAATATGAAATTATATTCCCCAAAAAATGGATAAGCAATATGCTAAAGGGAAGTCTGACAGTAATAACGAGTTCTCTAAAACAAAATAAGGACTACCTAAAACTATACTACATATCTGAAGATAATAACCTTTCATGGCTTCTGACTTATGAAAGTCTAAATACTGATAAATTTAACAAATGGAAAGAGAATCCTGAGAATAAAAAATTTAAATATAAAGTATTAGATACGAAAAATAATAAAACCTTATTTTTATATCACTTAAAAGAGTTCTCTAACATTGACTCTAATTACAGCAAACAATACAATAGCTTACTTCTGGACGAAAAGTCCTTAAACACAAGCGCAAGGTATATAAAATAATACACATTATAAGCCAATTGCTTAAGTAAGAATAAAAGGAGATAGTCTAAAATGGGTAAAATACTAATAGTAGAAGATGATAGTTCTATAAGAAGTATCATTAGAATTAACCTAATAAGAAATGGATATGATGTAATAGAAGCAAAGACGGGAGAGAGTGCAAAGTCAATTGTCGAAGAAAATAGCGATATAATGATAGCTATCCTAGACATTATGTTACCTGGAATTAGTGGATTAGAACTTTGTGAATACATTAAGACCATAAACACCAATATGGGAATCATAATGCTTACAGCTAGAGTACAAGAAAAAGACAAAATCCTAGGACTGGATAAGGGCGCTGATGACTATATGACTAAACCATTTTCTCCTGCTGAACTAATGGCAAGAGTAAACGCTCTAAGCAGAAGAGTTCAATCATCTGAAAAGAAAATGATTGAAGCAATTTTAAAAAAGCCACCTTTTGAACTAAACATAGGAACAAGGCAGTGTTTTAAACATGGTGAAGAAATCATACTAACTCCTACTGAATTTATGATAGTAAAATTATTTTTAGAATCAGACGGACAAACCCTCAGCAGAAATGACCTACTGAATAAAATATGGGGAGAAAACTTCTTTGGCGATATGAAAATAGTTGATGTTAACATCAGAAGACTACGAAGAAAAATCGAAGACAACCCCTCAAAACCTATGTTCATACAAACAGTCTGGGGTAAAGGCTATAAATGGGATGAAAAGTTATCAAAATAAATGTTTAAAAACTACAGTATAAAGAGGAAACTGACAAGAACTTACATGATAATTGTATTTATCATTGTAATTTTGTTTGAAATAATATTTGCATATGGCGTGCGAACACTATACTATGGTAACATAGAACAACTTCTCAACGACAGGCTAAATGTTGCTGTAAATATATATGACTCCTATTTGGGCTATACATCGCTTGACAGTAAAGCAAAGTTTATTCTTGAAAGCAAAGCAATACCTGACTATGTAGATGCTCAAGTAATAGACAAAAACCAATTTATAATTGACTCAACAGCCAGATTTACATCAGGAAAAAAAGTTGAGACCTATGACTTAACATCAGCACTACAGGGAATTGTTGATAGTTGGTATGGAGACTCCAAAGAAACTGGAGAAAGTCTTATGGCAATATCAGCACCTATCTACGAAAAAAATACCATCATTGGAGCCATAAGATTTATTACATCTGTAGAACGTGTTGATTCAACGATTAACACCTACTACTTCATAGCATTCTTTATAGGTATCTCAATACTTTTTATCGCATTTATTATCAGTATTATCATTGCAGCAAAAACCGTAGAACCTATATACCAACTAAAAACTGTTGCTGACCATTTTGCTGTAGGTGATTTTGACAAAAAAGCAATCAAGTTTGATGAAGATGAACTTGGCGAGTTATCAGATGCATTTAACTATATGGCAAATGAAATAAAAGAGGCTGATAAACTAAAAAATGACTTTATCTCCTCAATATCTCACGAAATCAGAACACCACTCACATCAATAAAAGGATGGAGCGAAACACTATTAGATGGCGGCAGTGAAGAAGAACACAAAATGGGTCTTGAAATCATAGCAAAAGAATCTGAGCGCCTAACAAAATTAGTAGAAGATTTGCTTGATTTTTCAAAATTAGAGGCAAACAGAGTCACCATTGTAAAATCAAGATTTGATATAAACAATCTAGTAGAAAAAACAGTAAAACAATTCTATGTAATAGCTAACAAAAAAGGGATAAACCTAAATCTTCATACAAAAGCACAAAAAGTACTGTATAACGGAGATCGAGATAGGATTAAACAAGTACTGATAAATTTGATAGACAACTCCATCAAACACACATTTAGAGATGGAACAATAGATGTAACACTAAAGTCTTCTGGAAAATCAATTATAATAATAATAGAAGATGATGGTGAAGGCATCTCAGATACACACATTGGAAACATAACAAAGATGTTTTACAAGGGAAGTAATAACATCACAGGAAGTGGCATAGGACTTGCAATATCAAGCAAAATCATAGAACTACATGATGGCGATATGCAGTTCGAAGCAAAGAAAACTGGCGGATTAATAGTGGAAATAACGCTACCAAGGAGGACACATGAAAAATTTAAAAATGAGAATTTGGGACAATAAAAACAATGAATTTATATATTCAGAAAACTTTGAAAACTTAGACTTCAATGAAATACAACAGGCAATTGATGAAGATCGATTGACTACAAATACTGGATTAAAGGATTTGGAAAAAAACGACATATACGAGGGAGACTTTGTATCAGTATATAACACCTATAAGGAAGAAAGTCTAAATGGCGTTGTTATTTACAACCCTGACAATGCAGAATTTGTATTACAATCTCCTGAACTCACAAGCCACAAAAGATGGATAAACTACAAAATGAAAGTAATTGGCAATAAATTTGAAAATCCTGGTTACTTAGTAAAAGTTGAAGTAGAATAATAATAACCATTTAGCAAGCAGATATTAAATTCATATTCTGAAAAAGGAGGAAGTGTAAAGATACACTAATCATTATGAAATACGTAGACATCGAAAACTTAAAAGAAAACATGAAAACTGCAGAAACTATTTACAGCGTTGACGATGAAATTGAACTACTTACCATGGGAACCATCCTCAATAAGAGACACATATCCCTTCTGTCAAATGCCAAGATCAAAAAAGTTCTAGTCTTTGATGAAGGTGAGCTTGATGAGGAAATAAATAGAGAAGTATCAAAAGATGAAATCCTAGATACATTGGCAGAACATGGAGAAGAAAATCCTAATTCACTATATGATACAATAGAAAAAACTGAAAAAGTAAACTACGAAAAAATTATTCAGGATATATATTCTAGAAATGTTGAAATTAAAGTTCTTACAGGAGAAGCAAACACTCCTATCGATGTCAAACATGAGGAAAGCATAAAAAACACCCGCAACATTTTCTACTCACTTGAGAATAGTGATGATATACCAGTAGATGAAATGAAAAATGAACTGAATAAAATGCTCCCCGATATACTCAATAATAATGATGTACTCATGAGATTAAGACAGCTAAAAGAGACTGACGATTACTTGTTTGAACACAGTTTCAGAGTGTGTATACTGGCTTCAAACGTTGCAAAATGGCTAAAATACAGCGAAGATGACATAAAAAACATCGCTCTTTCAGCTCTGCTATATGAAATAGGAAACATGAGAATACCAAAATCGATCCTGTCAAAAAAAGGCCCTCTAAACGAAGCTGAAATCAACCTTGTAAGAAAACATCCACAATTGGCATATCACCTACTACTCAATACAAAAGGCATAAACCAAGACGTGAGATTTGTAGCACTACAACACCACGAGAGAATTGACGGCTCAGGCTATCCATTAAAGATAAAGAACAATCAAATCCATGATTATTCTAAAGTCATCATGATCTGTGACATCTACGACGCTCTAACACATGATAGACCATATCGAAATAAAATCTCTCCATTTTCTGCAGCTGAACACATACTGTGGCAAAGTGGAAACACTATAGACCCTAAAACCTCATACTTTTTACTAAAAAACTTATCAGATTACTATACAGGAAAGAACTGTGTATTAAACAGCGGTGAAATTGCAAAAATTGTATATGTAGATATAAACCACCCTACAAAACCTATACTTCAAGTAGATGATAAGTTTATAGACCTTACCAAAAATACAAAATACAAAATACTAGACTTTATTGAATAGGAGGAAATGTTGTACTTTCTAATATCATATGACATAATAGATAGAGAAGACCTAAATACAAATCAAAAGATGATAGCAATATATCTCGCTAGAAAATTCGATGAAAAAAAATACAACGCCACTATTTCACCAGAAGAAATTGCTAAATCTTTAAAATTAAGTATTGATGAAGTAAATATAAGCCTTGACATATTGTCAAAAAAAAATATAATCAACAGAGGTTCAAGAATTTCTGAACTGGAGTTATTTCAATTCAATGATTTTACGCTACAAAAAGGAGATGTAGTAAAGACCATTTCAAGAATTTTTGGTTTTCCAGTGTCTGGAAAAACAGCAAAACTTATCTATACACTGTCTGGCGAAGACTATGACAAGATTAAGAGCGCTGTAGAACAGGCTGGCGAAGATGATCCCATTGAAGACGTATTTATGATCCTTCAAAACAGAGAACAAGATGAAACTGAACCAGAAAAAGCAAACACTACAAGCACAATAGAAAACCCTAGCTCAGACTCTCTATCCTCTTCCTTTGACATTCTCGAAAAATCTACTAAACCAGAGACAAAATCAAAAGCAGCTGTCAAGCAAAGCGCAGAAAGAAGAAAAGTCCCAAATACAAGATACATGAGAGCACAAAAAGTCTATGGCAAGGGCAAAAGTGAAACAAAAGGAAGTAAAAATGACATTTAGAAAGAAAAATCTTGACTTAGGTATTGACCTAGGAGAGACAAATCTTGAAAATTTATTCATTGATTTATACATGAAGCAAGCAAATGAAGTCCAATTAAAAGTCTATATACTAGGGCTTTATTTTTCTGAAAAAAAAGATACCGTATACGATATCTACACCATAGCTGAAAAACTGAGCATAAAGCCTAACGAAGTCCTAGATGCATTCAAATACTGGAGTTCAAAGGGATTAATCACCATTAGCGAACGAAAAATTAATGGTTATGACACAAGTTATAAATTTATATACAACGGCACAAAAAATCTCTATCTTAAAAGTGTGCTAAACATAGAAATGGAGTCAAACAAGTCATCATTAAATGTAGAGGCAGCAAGGGAAAAAACACCTCAAGTCGAACTTAGAATACTTAGAGATAGAGAGTGTATTGACTTCTTTAATGAATTAGAAGCAATGATTTCTGCACCTGTAACCCAGCACGACAGAGAGAAAATTGCAAAAATAATCTCAACAATTGGCAGCTCTTATGAGATGATAAAAGAAGCCTACAAAATCACCTACATTGACAAGCAAATTAGAGATTCTAACGCCATACGCTACATAGAAAGTATTCTAAGTAACTGGTCAAGGGAAAAAATCAATACAAAACAAGAACTCATCGAAAATTTTAAAATCAAAAAAGAGCTTATTAACTCACTTGGCATAAACTCAAACCTTATCAAAACAAGTGCTTTAAGTAGTTTTCTCATAAAATGGCGTCCTTTAGTAGAATCAGACAGTCTTCTCATAACAATAGCAAGGTATTCCGCTAAAAAAAGCAACTCCCCTACTATTGATCGATTAGAAGGTCTTTTAAATAAAATATCTGAAAACTACCCTCTTAGTAGCGAGGGCTTTAAAAGGTATATAGAAGACGATAAGAACAGAAGAGAACAAAGAGCCATCAATAAACAGACCATAGATAAACACCGAGTAAATAAAGACTACGAAAACCCAGACAAAGAGGAAACAGACTTCTTGTTAAAACAACTTGAACTAATGAGAAGGAGCGAATATGAATAATACTGATATAACCAATACCTATCGACTCATTCGAGAAAAAAACGACACCATTAGAAATGCTAAAATAGCAGACATTCACGCTAAATACCCTGACATAAAGGAAATTGATGAAGCCATCAGAAAATTAAACATGGAACTCACTATGCTCTTTTTTGACAAAGAAAAAGATGTCAACAGCGAAACTGACAGAATTAGCAGTGAAAGGGAAACTCTTAAAAAGAGAAAATCATTACTTCTAAAAGACCATAACATTGATATAAATTATGACGGCAAAATATACTCTTGCCCTACTTGCAAGGACAAGGGATATGTTGATGGAAACAAGTGTTTGTGCTACTTTAATAACATTAAAAACACCCTATACTCCAACTCATCAATACACCATGTATTTGAAAAGGAAAACTTCAGAAACTTCAACTACAACTTGTACAGCGATAATATGGAAGATGCAGATGACTATGCAAAACCGTATAAAACACAACGGAATTATATGAAAGAGGTTGTAAGAATTTCTAAAAAATTAGTAGATGATGATCTTAAAAAATCCCTTTACTTTTTTGGTACTACTGGTGTTGGCAAGACCTTTCTCTGTAGCTCTATCACAAAATACGCTATAGACAACTTAAAGTCAGTAGAATACCACTCTGCTAATTCACTATTTGACATAATAGCTAAGTACAAGATGAAAAAAGATGCTGATACCTACGAGGAAGCTAAAAACACTTACAACAAAATCATGCACTGTGATATTCTCATAATCGATGACCTAGGAACTGAATATATCAATGATTTTGTCATAGCAGAACTCTTTACCATCCTAAATCAGAGACTAATAGCAGGTAAGAAATTTGTAATTTCATCAAACATTAGCCCAGGTAAATTAGAAGAGAAATACGGTGATAGAATAAGTTCAAGAATACTAGGAAACTTTTACCCTCTTAAAATTTCTGGTAAAGACCTTAGACTCTATAAGTAAATACACAGAAAAAAAGCTGTTGCAATCAGGAACTAAAATTCTTAATTGCAACAGCTTTATTTATGATACTAATTCATATTTAAAACTTTAGTCTGTCATTTTCGAACGCCAAGTAAGGAGCAGAATTTAATGATATAAATATAGGTCAAGCTTGCTTGTAAATATATTTATTATAATTAAATTCTATTGTGAGCGCCAGCGCGAACCTTCCAGAAAACTTGTTTTCTGGTGGGGCATCCTTATTTGAAACACTACAATACATTACAAGTTTTAAGGCTCCACAGATATTACTTTAGGTGTCGAGCTCGGTACTTGGGTTTCGAAAGATGACAAAGCTTATTGTATTGTATAGTGTTTCAAAGCGTGGAATCTTAGACTAAAGTTTTTACCTGAGATTAGTTTGATATTAGCTATCCAATTTACGGGAAATTTTCTTTATAGAAGAATACATAACGAGTAAAAGATAGCACACAATCACCCTAAAGACAAAAGCCCTTGCTACAGTTGACCCAGATGCACCAGAACTGGCATATTCCAAAACAAAGCTCTGAATAAATACATATACTTCAAATATTCCAGCAAAGTAAATAAAATTAAGTGGTGGCACTTCATCCCTTTCAAACGATTTTGCATACCTACCAGCAAGGAAGAAAAATGCAAGGATAATAAGACCATTGACCCCAAGCATTACATGCTGAAAAGTAGTCATTTTTGTATAATAATAGGCAACTTCTTCCAAACTTGAAGGTACTTTACCTATCAGCATAAACAAAAAGACGATAGCTATAAAGACAAAAAGTACCAAACTAATGCCATAGTAAAAGCGCAGTATCCTCGATGATAAATACGCCTTTCCAAATAGCTCCTCTACATCATCAGTGCTTTTAAAAATACTGACCTTCTTCATAACACACCTCGCATAATAATAATCATTTCACAACAATAATTATACTTATTCTTCCCTACTTAATCAACCAATAACTCAATTATTTCATCTAGTGTAACACCCATAAAATAAGAGTCTATATCAATCTCCATTATGGCTGATTTTATGCTATCTCTATCATACTTGATGCCAACAAGTTTCTCAGCGAGTTCATCCACATCTTTGACACCAAAGAAGTCCCCATAAAACTTAACTTGTTCTATGTGATTTTCTCTCACCAACAGATTAGCTTCGACGCCACCAGAGGGAAATCGTCTCTCTCTCTTCATCGTAAATTCAGGATTTTTACCATAAACCCAATCCCATGAGTCGTTTCGTCTAGCCTTTATCTCAAGAACAGCCTTTTCTTCCTCTTCCGTAAGCTCATATTCTGTCATATCATACACGCTATTCATGTAGTCCTTTAATCTATTTTTAAAGTCATCTATTGTAAGAGTATTATCTTTTAAATGAGGCTTTATATTCGTTACCCTACTAACTACAGACTTCTTGCCCTTAGACTCAATCTTGTCCTGAGATACAGTAAGCGCCTTTGATAATACACCTAAATCCACATCATAGAGTATACACCCATGATGCATTACCCTATTTCCCTTGATATGCTGTGCATTGCCACAGAACTTTTGACCATCTATTACAAGGTCATTTCTACCAGTAAATTCAGATGCTACATCCATGGTCTTTAGTGTATTGATGACAGGTTGGCTTAGTGATTTAAAGTCAAAATTGACCTTGCTCTTCTCATTTGAAATAATTGTGTAATTTAAATTGTTCAAATCATGGTAGACTGCACCACCACCACTAATTCTCCTAACGATTTTAATGCCATTTTCATCACAGTATTTTTGATTTATTTCTTGGGCAGTATTCTGATTTTTACCTACTACTATACAAGGCTCATTTATCCAAAGTATAAATACATCATCCCTCTTTGCAATTTCTGTGAAAGCATACTCCTCAAACGCTATATTATAGCTTGGATCATTACTCTTTGATTCTAAATATATCATATCTTTTCTCCTATTACATAAAACATGTACTTTTCACAATAATAAACAATTAAATAATTGTAATTACACGCCAAAAACAAATACCCTTTATCTGTTTCATAATATATAATACCCAATTATCTTTAATTTATCCCAAAAGTTATCAATTACTTTGAGTTGATTTTTATACTTATGTATGTTACAATTGTTTGGATTTTTAAGAGGCATAAGGCAGCTTAAACAAAGTAAATAAAGGGGGATTTGATGAGCTTTGTCGTTCAAAAATGGTTGATGAATCCATTTGTACTGATGTTTATCACAGTATTTACTGGGATGATACTAGGTAAGTTAAAAATTGGTAAATTTAATTTTGGTGTTTCTGGTACTCTGTTTTCAGGACTGTTTATTGGTTGGTTAGTCGTTGGCTACACAAACACTATACCAGAGACGTCAAAATACTACGAATACACACAGAAATTTTTAGATAGTGGAATAGTACCAAAGAACTTTTTCTTTCTATTTCTCATACTCTTTGTTGTATCAGTAGGACTCTTAGCAGCAAAAGACATTGGCGTTGTACTGAAAAAATATGGCGCTAAATTTGTAGTGCTAGGACTACTCATTACATTTATTGGTGCTTCTACAACGTATGGATTAACACTTGTCGCTACAAAAGTACTACACACTGGTTCTACACCTTATGAAGTATCTGGCGTTTATACAGGAGCACTGACAAGTTCACCAGGACTTGCAGCTGCCAGCGAGACAGCAAATACTCACGCTAAAAACGTAGCTAAAAACTATAAAAACTTCACTGACGAGAGAAAGCAAGGCGTTCTTAATCAATTTGGCAAAGACTACAAAGTAGAAGACTATCCAGATATGACGGATGAAATGAAAGCCGAATTTGTCAAAAATGCTGAGGCTGGTATTGGTATTGGTTACGCCATCGGATATCCATTTGGTGTTATCATCGTTATACTTGCTGTAAACTTCTTCCCTATGATATTTGGCATTGATGTCGAAAAAGAAAAAGAAATCTTTAGAAAAGAAATGGAAGAAGCAAGAAGTGCCAAAGGTGGCAAGGTGATAGAAGAAACGGACTTTGACCTAATCGCCTTCACTATAGCCATGCTATTTGGCTACACCATCGGAAAAATCGGCATAGACCTAAGCTTTATTGGCATCAATCAAGAGTTCAGTCTAGGCTCTACAGGTGGTGTACTCGTTGGCTCTCTCATACTAGGATACATTGGCAAAATTGGACCTGTCAACTTCAGAATGAATTCAAAGGTACTTGGCATTATCAGACAACTTTCACTAGCATTCTTCCTAGCAATTGTAGGACTTCGATACGGCTTTAGAGTAGTGGACTCACTTGCCAATGCAGGAGCAGTTCTAGCAGTTGTTGGACTAATCGTAGGACTTGTGGCTATGCTATTGGGTTTTGTTATCGGAAGGTACGTATTTAAGATAAACTGGATTATGCTTGCAGGCGCAATCTGTGGTGGTATGACATCAACACCAGGACTTGGTGCAGCAGTGGATGCTATTGGTTCAGATGACCCAGCAGCAGGTTATGGCGCTACTTACCCATTTGCACTGATGGGGATGGTGATATTTACTATCATCTTGTACGGACTACCTATGTAGTTCTAGCGTTGAAATTTTGGCGCTATCGTTGTCACGTCGCCTACTTTTCTTGGTCACGTATTATGTATATACGCACCACGTCGGTCTAAATATTTCAGCTTAATCTTTCACGCTC
>PDWI01008169.1_pt1 | contig 12417 bp, 10 predicted proteins | sample 1430891 | NCBI WGS metagenome assembly PDWI01 (sample SAMN01162508, study PRJNA174530) | Oral metagenome, whole genome shotgun sequencing project. | biome: Marine environment; feature: Marine mammal; material: Swab sample of the gingival sulcus; isolation source: swab sample of gingival sulcus...
CGGACGCCTTACAACCTCTGGGCCAAAGCTAAGTAGCGTATCTCGATAATACTGGTATTGCTTCTTACGCCCTTCTAACTCCGCTGACAGCTCCGCTGACAGCTCCGCTGAATACTGCGTCATGCGGTCGAGTATGTCAACAATCTTCTCCTGCACAGCCAAAGGTGGAATGGGGATTTTAATTTTTTTTAGGTCTTTTGTTGATAACCTTTTTACTTTTGTCCCGTAAGCAAGTCCATTTTTTTCCGACTGAAAATGCTCACTTAACATATAATATGTAAGATACTTAACATTCTGACTATGTCTCAAATACATCATATCACCTGATATAACTGCATCTCCTCCAAGCCAACCAACAGGAGTACATAAGTCTTCAACATTTTCAGAAGTAGTTGCTATAAGAAGATCATTCCTCTGAATATGCTTCAGCTTCTTCGCGGTATCTTCCGATACGAAACTAAAGGTTTTATTAGCAAATAAATTGTACTTTGTATATATCTGTCCATAGTGTATAGCAGGAACTCCTACAACTGTTAGATCATCTTTTTGAAGACCACTTCCCCTGATGAGCTCTCCGACCTCCCCCAAAGGTTTCCACTCGACCTCAGCGCCGTCTAAAAGCTTAGTGATAAAGGGAAGTATATTATACATCAAGAAACCTACTTTTTATAAAGGAAAAACTCGTTAATTCGTTCATTATTATACCCCAAAATATAAAAAATAAAATCGTGCTTATTTTACCCGAATCGTGCTTATTTTTGTAAATCTTTACATTTTTCAGACTAAGTTATTATTTTATAAAGACTTACACACCCTCTAAAAATCGTGCTTATTTTACCCCAATCGTGCTTATTTTTATAAAAACCCCTAAAAATAACGACTAAGTCATTATTTTATAATCACTTAGGAAGCATTTTTAAATCGTGCTTATTTTACCCCCAATCGTGCTTAATTACTAAAAGCCTGGCTCTAACGGTATAACTTGTACCAATGATGAGGATTTAAATCTTTAAGGCTTATAGTCTTTAACTTAGCATCATCCTCATCCCAATAACAGACCTTAAGATCTTCACCAAAGCTAAACAAACGCTCCTGACAAATGCCACAAGGAGGCTGACTCCGAGATAGCATCAAAATATTTACTATAGTAGATGTTTCCTCTATCTGTATAAACTGCACAAATACCTCCCCAGCCTTCTGGATACTCAACTGCTAATTTTTCCAATGCAAAATTATACAATTTTTCCAACAACTGATTATCTAGAACATAGCTATTATCTGGGTTCATAGTCTGAGCCCCTCCTCAAAAACTAACTATTTTCAATTATACACTATTTCTATTTTTATCCTGTCTGGATCTTCAAAAAAGATACTTCTATCAATAACGCCTATATCCTTCTCTTCATAAAGTGTTTTAAGCTGGCTCATCTCCAAAATATCAAGTATGTTTTTACGCTCACTCATAGTATCACAGCTAAATGCAAGATGATTTAATCCGATGCGACATCTGTTGTAACCATAGTCCCTATATTTTTTCTCGACCTCTACAAAAACGATATATTGCCGATCTTTCTTATAACTAAACCCTTTCTCCCAATCTTGATATAACACATAACCTAAAGCAGGCAATAATAAGTCATAAAACTTTCTCGTCTGCTCCAAAGAATTCACATATATTTCGACATGATCAAGCATAAAATACGACTCCTATAAAATATTATACTCAGAAAGCCTGATATTTATATGACAACCTCTCGCTGAAAAATATGAGCCATCAAGGCAAATTGAACAATTAGGCACGTTTTCATTGAACAATTCGGCAGGATTTCACTGAACAGTTTGGCGCGTTTTTACTGAACAATTTGGCAGAATCGCAAAAAAATACCCTCGAAAGCAATGCTCCCGAGGGCCGAATAAAATATCCTAATAGAGTTATTTGGCAATCAAGTCTAAGAAACCTTGTGCTCTCGCTATTGAACCTGAGCCATCTGGTCCCTTAGCATCAACTCTTACAACAACAGGCTCACTGCCTGTAACAAGTACATTATAAACAAAGTTATCTTTATCTATAGCTGTAAGAATTCCTCGATCCTCATACTTGCTCTTCATCGTATATCCTTCGGTCATAAGCTTAAAAGTAACATTGCCAAAAAGATCTGCTTTAGTACCTGGGAACGTACGCTTCTGTACCTCATATTTAGGTGCTGGTTCTGGAGCAGAAAAACACCCTTGCATTGCGAAAAGCATAGTAACCAACATGACTAAAAAGACTGCTTTTTTCATAATAATCCCTCCTGATTATCTTATAGCAATAGTATACCCAGGAGCAGGAGCAACTAAATTTTACCAGAACTTGCAATTTTATTGTCAATATCTATCGTTGCGATATTTTTGCTACTGCGTTTACGTGCAACCACATGGCAATATCTCGTATTCTAGATAATCTTTTACCACTCATATCTGCAAAAGTTTTAATTATACTTTAAACTATTGTTGTTTTTAGCATAACTTTTAAGTATAATTAAACAAAGGAGCTGCATATGGTAGAACGAACCTATTACCTCGAGCGACTCGAGGCCCATTGCGAAAAACCAATTATTAAGGTTATTAGCGGCGTACGGCGCTGTGGCAAGTCTACTGTTCTCAAACAGTTCCAGGACAAACTCCGTCTTAAAGGTATCGAAGACAAACAAATTATTCACATCAACTTCGAATATTTGGAATTTGAAGAACTAAAAGACTACCAAAAGCTCCATGCCTATATCCTTGGTCATTGTGACAGCTCAAAAACAAGCTACGTATTTCTGGACGAAATTCAAGAAGTAGCTCAATTTGAACGCGTCGTTGCTTCACTCTATGCCCGCGACGGCATCGACCTTTATATTACAGGATCAAGTGCACACCTCCTCTCTGGAGAACTTGCGACCCTGCTTGGTGGGCGCTATGTCGAAATCGCAATGCTCCCCCTATCCTTTGCTGAATACCACGAACTCGTCGGCGGTAACTCTCAAGCGGCATGGGATACCTACTTTGCAAGAGGTGGATTTCCCTATGCCGCGCAACTCAAACAGGAAGAAGATTGGCGAGATTACATAACGGGACTTTACAACACGATTCTCATCAAAGACATCATGCTCCACAACCAAGTACGTCAGCCACAAATTCTCGATAGCCTGATGCGATTCTTATCAGACTCCGTTGGCTCGCTTGTCTCACCTAAGAAAATCAGCGATAGCCTCGTGTCTTATGGGCGCAAAACATCTTCGATCACGGTCGAGTCTTACATACAAGCGCTGGATGATGCCCAGATTCTCTATAAAGCAGGTCGTTATGATGCCAAAGGCAAGCAGCACTTACGCCTTCTGCAAAAGTACTATCTGGTAGACTTAGCATTTAGACGGTTGCTTATAGCCGATAGCATCCGAGATAGAGGGCATCTTCTCGAGAACATTATCTATCTTGAGCTCAAACGTAGAGGCTACGATGTTTCGGTGGGCGTAGTCGATAAACGGGAAGTTGATTTTGTCGCAACAAAGTGGGGAGAAATTTCATACTTCCAAGTAGCCGCATCTATTAACGACACAACCACCTTTGAGCGTGAGATTACTCCCCTAAAAGTACTTGATGACAATTATCCTAAGACCATACTTACCCTCGATAATATCAACACCAACGAAAATGGCATCAAAGTGCAATCAGTCTTAGACTTCTTGCAGCACTAAGAGCACACACCCGCGCGGCACCAGCACTACATAAAAATACCCCCAAGAGCAAGGCTCCTAGGGGTACATGTGTTTTTAAGAATACTATGCGGTGCTCTTAGTCGTTAGAGTTAGGGAGCAAACGCTGAATAATCTTGATGTTATCAAGCAAGGTTGAAAGTGGCTGATCATGATGCAGGCGACTAATAACACGTGCAAAGAGATCAGAAGTATCTGACTCGATGTACCACTCGCGACTCGTAAGGTTCTCGTCGTGATATACGGCGTTGGTACCGATTATACGATAGAAGTATCCCTTGCGGTATGCCTCTTCAAACTTCTCGATAGCAGTTCCATTAAAGAGCGGAAGACTTACGGCACAGATAATTTTGGTAGCACCATTATCCATAATGCGCTGCATGGCACTGATAAGAGTACCTCCGGTACCGATCATATCGTCTGCCATAAAGACTACCTTACCCTTTACATCACCCAAGAGCTTCATGTTGGTAATATTGGTATCATCCGCAGCAGTAGAGCTTCTCGTATAATCGCGCTCCTTATAGAGCATCGCGAGCTCCTTCTTGAGCGTCGAAGCATAGAACTTGTTTCGTGAGATGGCACCAGAGTCTGGGCTCACAACCACGAGGTTGTCATCAGAGAGGTCAACAATCTTGCTGAGGTGCCTAATGTTTTGGTAGGAGGCATGGAGGTTTTCGAGGCGCATGGTCGTAAAGCGATGCTCTATCTCTCGCGAATGGATATCGAGCGTAATAATACGGTCGACACCAAGAGACTCACAGATACCGCCAAAGACGCTTGCCATAAGACCCTCGCGGCTCGTCTTTTTATGCTGGCGTGCATAGGGATAGGTAGGCAATACCAACTGTATGCTTGCGGCTCCAGAAATACGCAATGCGTTTACCAAAGAGAACAGCACCATGATGTGGTCATTAACAGACATATTGATAGGCTCATTTGAGCCGGAGACGTTGATAGGATATACGTTGTTGGTAACATCCTGAATAACAAATACAGTCTTACCTCGTACTGGGAAGAGAAGCTCAGACTTGAACTCTCCGTTCGCAAAGCGAGTAAACTTGGTAGGTATACCCAAGTTTGGACCTATGCTATTTTCATCACTGAGTCGTGAGAATATACGCTCTCCGTTAATCTCCTCTTGCATGAGGATCATTTTGGAGACCTCTTCTTGACTCATGTCATAGCGTTTTGCCATACGCTCGACATCCTTGCGATATCGACGCATATAGAGCTGCTGCAACTGGCGCAACACCTTTCCACCCAACGCTTCTGCCCCCGGACACCATATAACCCCAAGCTTTGATGGATTTAACAAACTCATGACTTGAGACTACCACAGTACCCCTAAATGTGCAATAATTTTTAGGTGAGATAGAGCACCACCTCACCGGCTTTGAGTGAGGCTGGCACGTTGATAATACGTTGGTTAGATGATCCCCTAAACTTGAGTCTGAGATCCTTGAGTGCGTTGACAAAACGCCCATCGATAAGCACATCGAGGTACTGCAGCATCTCCCGACGCTGCTCGTCTGCCATAATCTCTTCCCAAGTATAGCCAGAATAAGACCAAATGCTCTTATCGGGGACGCGACGTCTGATTTCGGCAACTACTTCAGTGAGCGTCGGGAGGTTCTGAAAAGGCTCCCCCCCGAGTATCGTCAGCCCTGACACCATGGGACTCTCTAAGTATTCAACAACGAGATCTGTCTCCCTTTGGGTCCATATTTTGCCGAAACAAAAGTTCATGTATTGAGCATTAAAACAATGAGGGCAATTGTGCATACAACCTGTTACAAAAAAGGTTGTACGAATGCCCTCACCGTTGGCGGTGTCGTACTGCCGGATTTGCCCATATCGCATAGGCTGTCCTTAGATGTGAAGTACGCGGTCCTTGATTTCCTTGGTGCGTCCCTCGTTCCAGAAGTTTTCGCCAAGGTATCCACAGGTACGTCGCGTTACATTGAGGCGGCGGCGATCACTGTTGCCACAGTTAGGACACTCCCACTGCAAGGTCTTTTCGTTGACCTTGATCTCGCCATCAAAAGCACAATCATGACAGTAGTCAGACTTGGTGTTGAACTCCGCATAGGAGATGTTGTCGTAGATGTAGCGAATCATGGTCTCTACGGCGTCGAGGTTCTGGGTCATGTTAGGAATCTCGGCGTAGGAGATACATCCTCCCTTAGAAAGGGTCTGGAACTGTGACTCAAACTTGAACTTGTCAAAGACGGAGATGTTTTCCTGTACGAAGACATGGTAGCTGTTGGTATAGTACCCCTTGTCAGTAATGCCCTCAATCTCACCAAAGCGAGCTCTATCGATGGAGCAGAAACGGTTGGTAAGGCTCTCTGCAGGGGTTCCGTAGAGGGCAAAGGCAAGACCGGTCTCCTGCTTCCAGCTATCTACTGCTTCGTTCATGATCTTCATAATCTTGAGGGCGAAGTCGGTACCCTTTTCGGCATCGGTGTGTGAAACGCCGCGAATGAGCTTGGTTGCTTCATAAATACCAATGTAACCCATGGTAATCGTAGCGTAGCCACCCTTGAGGAGGTCTACGACACTCTGTCCCTTGCCAAGTCGTGCAATCGCACCATACTGCCAATGGATAGGAGACGCATCGCTCGTTACCTTTGCGAGAAGCTCGTAGCGGAGCATGAGTGCTCGCTTAACCAAGTCAAGACGCTTGTCGAGTATAGCAAAGAACTTGTCCTCGTCCCCCTCTGCCAAAATACCAATCTGTGGCAAGTTAAGGGTTACGACTCCCATATTAAAGCGACCATCACTCACATACTGACCCTGCTCGTTCTTCCAAGGAGACAAGAAGGCACGACAACCCATAGGCGCAAATACCTGCCCCTCATAGTTTTCTCTCATGCGCTTAGCTGAGATATAGTCTGGGTACATGCGCTTAGCAGTACACTTGGCAGCAAGCTTGGTCAGGTAGTAATAAGGACTATCTGGCTTTGCGTTATGCTCATCAAGGACATACACCAGCTTAGGGAAAGCTGGGGTAATATATATGCCTGCCTCGTTTTTGATACCAACATAGCGCTGGTTAAGAATCTCTTCTTGAATGAGAGCTGCTTCCTTGGCATATGCAAAGTCTTCAGCAAAATACATACAAAGCGTTACAAAAGGAGCCTGACCATTACTCGTCATGAGCGTATTAATCTGATACTGCATGGTCTGGATACCATCCTTAACCTCTTTCCTGGTTCGGCTCCATGCAACAGACTCTGCGGCCTCTTCGTTGGCTTCAATACCATAAATTTCGGTCTGCTCAAGCAGTGCTGCCCTAAAGTGCTTGTCATATGAACGACGTACAAAAGGGGCAAGAATGCGGTCTACTCCGTTAATGCTCTGTCCACCATACTGACCACTTGCAATCTGTGCGATGATCTGGGTGGTAACGGTACATGCAACCTGGAAAGACTTAGGAGACTCGATGAGCTTACCGTTGATAACCGTTCCGTTCTCGAGCATATCCTTGAGATTAATCAAACAACAATTAAAGATAGGCTGAATGATATAGTCCATATCGTGGATATGAATCGCACCACTGTCGTGAGCTTGAAGCAAATCAGTAGGAAGCATCTTGCGGCGAGCGAGATCCTTAGAAATCTCTCCTGCAATAAGGTCACGCTGTGTGGAGGATATAGCGGGATTCTTATTGGAGTTCTCGTCCATTACTTCTGGGTTATCAAGATTGAGAAGTCCCAAGACCTGCTCGTCCGTGGTATTTTGGCGTCTCTTAAACTCTTGTACTGCTTTGTAGTTTTCATAAGCTCGCGCCGTAGCTGGATTTCCATGCTCAATAAGCTTGTAATATACCTGCTCCTCTATACCGTAGATAGTCATCTTACGTCCAAGCTTAGCTGCAAAATCTTCGATTTCTTGAGCGATAGCATCTGCAACACCTTCTTGATACAATCCTGTGCTGCTCTTCATAGCCTTTTCTATAGCTATAGCGATCTTCTCTTTCTGGAACTCTACTTCAGTTCCGTCTCGCTTGATGACTTTCATACTTCCTCCACTTTTTAGGTTCCTGGGGAAAACCCCCTATAAATCTATATATAGTAATATTTGTCTGAACCTATTATATATCTTGTACGATGCTGCCATAAGTGGTCAAGCTCTTTTCATAAAAATGACGTCCCAATTTGAGGGACGCCACTAAAAGCCACTTAACATGTTTTACTAAATAAATGTTAGGGTTAGCAGATTTTAAGCTAAATCCTGCCTTTTTTCTGCTGCCAGCTGGCTGCTGACTAACTCATGCGAGGGTTGTGATAGCACTTGCGGCAGACCGGCACGTACTTATCGTTGCCCCCTATGGAGATTTGCTCTCCGCTGTAGACAGGCTTGCCATCTACCATGCGAAGCACCATCGTAGCCTTCTTATTGCAGTGCCAACAGATGGTCTTGAGCTCTTCAATCTTATCGGCATAGCACAAAAGTGCCTCACTTCCAGTGAACAACTCGTTCTTGAAATCGTTTTTGAGGCCATAGGCAATCACCGGAATATTCATCTCATCAACTACGTGCACCAACTGCAAGACCTGCGCTCGCGTTAAGAATTGTGCCTCGTCAATAAGCACACAATAAATCTTGTGCTCCTCTGTTGCTCTCGCAATCTCAGCAACAAGATCAGTATCACGATCAAAGGTCTGGGCCTCTCGCTTCATGCCGATGCGTGATGCCACATAGCCCTTGCCATAACGGTCATCAAGTGCAGAGGTGAAAATAACCACATGCTTATCTTGCTCATTATAGTTGTGAGCAATCTTAAGTACGTCGATAGACTTACCTGCGTTCATGGTTGAATAGCGATAATACAACTGTGCCATAGCTTACTCCTTGTTTGTTGCTTTATATGCGGTAGCTGCTACCTCTTGGCTATTATAGCTCAATGTCATCCAACACTGATGAGCGGGGTGCCATAATAATAAGACCAAAGGTCGCAACTGAGATTACGACCAGCAAGAGACCAAGTCCCCATCTGATACCCTCGTTTACCATGCCAGCATCGGTGCCCCATACGCAGATTGCAGCCACTACCAATACGATAACTGATACGAGCAGCTCTGCCCAGAAGTTTGATTTCTTCTTAAAGGCACGACGTGCTTTGCCCATGCCAATGAGCTGAAGAACGATATGTATACTTCGATCAAGTGCGGCAAGTATCACGGCAACATACCAAAGCCAAGCATTGACTGCTGGAACAAGTGCCCCAAAAGAAACGAGCGCTACCAAGAAAGAAAACTTCCAACGATAAGGATAAAGCTTGCTAAGCCCCGAGAGGCCACTACTTGCCTTGCCGTCCGCCTTGCCGGCGTCGCTTGCCTTGCGCTCTTTGCGCGTGAGCAGCAGCATGCGTACACCAGAAGCACCAATGAGCAAGCCAAAGGATACCAATGCTGCATACAAAAAGAACTGGGGAGAAACCAGTACAGCTACTCCCCAGATGAGAGCAAGTATAGCGATAAACATACTTCGCCATACATTGCTTGATGATTTTTGTGTTGATGATGCTTGCAAATCGTCTTGAAGACTTAGGTCTTTTTCTGCTTTGCGACTCATAGACTACTTATCTTTTGTAAAGTTAATTCGAAGTGCTCGACCCTTAACTTCAGCATTAGCAAGCTGCTCTACTACCGCGGCCGCCTTGGCTGCAGGAACCTCTACAAATGAATAAGCTCTCAGTATCTTAATGTTAGAAATCTCTTCCTTGCTAAGTCCACCCTGCTCTACGAGGAGTGCAATAATGTCCTTAGGGTACAAACGCTGCTGCTTACCAGCACCGATGTAAAGAGACTGTCGGCTTGGATCTTTCTCTCGCTTAGGGCGACGCTCACTGCGATCCTGTCGCTCCTTAGCTGCAGGTGCGGTGCTCTTGTCAGCATCATTGCCTCGTACCTGCTCTCGCTTGCCACGACGCTCAGTGCGCTCAGCCTTGCGTCCACCCTGACGGCGATCAGCACGACCTGCGCGACCAGTTGCTTCATTGCCATCTAAATAGCGTGAAACCATAAGTGCCAAAAGATTACTTCTTTCGAAGAACTTGGACTCTTTCTTAATAATGCGCTTGCAGCGATCGAGTACATCTGGATCTGCCTCTGTGCGCAATTCTGTAATAAGATTTCTTAACTTACCCTCGAGTATTTCATCTCGTGATGGGCGGTTTGCTTGTTCTATAGCCATATAACTCTCCTTGATGTGGGCTAATTGCTTCTCTTGATTTGGTGAAAATAGGAATATCACCTCCTCGAGTCGGTCCTGCAGCGGAAGCAACTTCAGGGGCTTAAGGTCTGCTGCCTCTTCGCCCAGGTGCATAATAATGAGCAGCTCTACATCATCGGATGCGCTTTTTTTGATAATATCAGCAGTAGTATCGATAAATCGAACAACGGGAACTGGTGCCTCTCCAAACCATCTACGTGCCTTCTTTTTGAGGCGGATGGTATCTTTGGGATGACTAAGAACCTTGATGTTGTTATACTGCGTTGCAAACAGGAACTCCTCAAGCAATAAATCCTGCTTAGGAGTGATATAAGAACGATAGCGAGCATGATTATCTATCCAATCTATTCGACTAAGGCGAACACCTGTTGAGGGGATAGCTAATGGTGAATCCTCAAATCTAAATAAGAGTTTGCGGGTGGATCCAGGAAGCTCGATATCTATAAAACGCATATCGACGCCAAATCGATCGGTCTCATCATCTTCTGGCGAAAGGAGTATGAGTTGCTTAAGAGCACTGAGGTCTACCTGATTCATGCGAAGGAAATCAATAAGACGCCCGGTGGTGCTAATAAACACGCCTGCACGCTTGTTGAGCTGTGAATGCTCGTTGCGCGCTAACTCTTGTACCCCAAAAAGCATTGGCTGAAGCTGTTTTCGATATTTAGAAAAACTTCTGCTGCCAAAAAGTTTGCGGTACTTCTCGATGATAGAAGGTGAAACAAGAATAATCTGCTCTGGCTTACTGCACAAAAAAGTGTCTGTATCAGATACCGCACTTGTAAGAAGTGCCATAAGTTCTGGTCGATCACCCTTTCGTACATCTACACATACGCCCTTCGAATCGAGCTGTGACGAAACAAACTTACTCGTCTGAAAATGGAGTATGCCTGGTTGTCCGAGCTTGAGATCTGAAAAAAAACGATAAATATCGTTACGCGCGTATGCTTGCTGCTGTGACATTAATTGTACCTGTCCTTACTGACAGAATACCAGTCTTTAGAGCCTAGCGTCAATGCGAGCCCTCATGCAAAGAGCCCAAACGCACATGCGTTCGTCGCATTGCACGGCTCAACACAAAGAGTCCAAAGGTTGCCATAGCTTCAATCATTGTTTCTTCTTGTGGGACTTCGCCAAAAGAAAGCAAGGTCTCGGCGCATAAGAGCGACAAATAGTCACCAGCTAACAACTCTCTAAGGGAGCTATCGAGAAGCTCTTCGGCTCGGGAGATGTCGCTCTTGGTTGCTACCCCGTGTGTGAGATCTCGAGCTACCGCACATACATAGAGGGGGCGCACCAATGCGTAGACTCGCCCGAAATCACGCTTGCCAGTCGCATCCTCAAGATCCTTAATCAGCTTAAGCGTTTCTTTGCCGAGCTCGTCTGCGAAGCGATGGTGCGCACGAGCCGCAGAGCGTCGAATGCGGCTCACAAGGCGCTCGAGCTCAGCCTCGCGGCGATCTTCTTCGGGCACTGATAGTGCGGCATATGAACCTGCCCCTGCAATAAGATCCGCGAGGGCGTGCGTATATTGCTTCTGTATATAGCTATCAGTTGCGTAGAACCACTTGTTGATGATGAGGGCTCCCATCGTATACGCACGCCTCATCGCGATCCCGCGTGCCGCCATGACCTGTACCCCATCTGCGTAGTCACCAATAAGTATGCTTGCAAAGAAGTCGAAGGCACTGGGATCTGCGATGGAGCAGAGCGCCTTAACGATTGCTTCTTGCATGATGGGCTCAGCGCTTTCAAAGAGCTTATAGAGGCGAGGGGCTGCCTTGAGGGATCTCAGCTGCCCGAGCATCTCTACCACCGCAAGAGTACTGATGCGCGCAGCCCCGCGCAGCTCGGCAATCAGGGCGGCTTCTGCCTTGCGTCCACCTATGGTACCCAATGCCCTGATTGCGGCGATGCGTACCGCATCGTCGGGGTCGCTAAGTCTGGCGATGACATCCTCAACTACGAACTCACCCGTGCCAGACTTAGCTACCTCGAGCGCCCGCCGCACCTTGCGGCTGTTCTCGGAGCGTGCCACGATGGGCTGATTAAACCATGAGCGGAAGATACCGGGGTTTACGACTACACTGAGTACGCGGGAGAACTGGGCACGCTCAGCAAGTGGCATGCGCAAGAGCAGCACGAAGACTACCAAGCTGATGGCACAGGATATAGCGATAACAATCCAAAGAAGCCCCGTGAGGTCGAGCACCACTCCTCCAATGATAGGTGCAAATGATGAAATAAGTCCTACGATTCCGAGATACCATGATACGTAGGTATTACGCCCCTCTACTGGTGCTTCTTGCAACATAAGTTGAAGAGCTCCCTCAGTAAATGCTCCCGAGAAGATTCCAGTGAGAGCCGCTATCACGGGCAGTAGCCATACATAGTTCTGTGGCGAGAGCACCATATACCCTATAAAGGAATAGCT
>PDWI01008170.1_pt1 | contig 12417 bp, 11 predicted proteins | sample 1430891 | NCBI WGS metagenome assembly PDWI01 (sample SAMN01162508, study PRJNA174530) | Oral metagenome, whole genome shotgun sequencing project. | biome: Marine environment; feature: Marine mammal; material: Swab sample of the gingival sulcus; isolation source: swab sample of gingival sulcus...
ATATTACTATAGTTGATCTGGTGACCAGAGCAGAGGGGTCACACCCGTTCCCATCCCGAACACGGAAGTTAAGCCCTCTTACGCCAATGGTACTGCATTCTTGTGGGAGAGTAGGTAGTCGCCAGATCTTTTTTTGTCTTTTTTATTCTTTTAGTTTGCAAGATTAAATGCAACTATTAAATTCTTCAAGCATTGCATTTACTTTTTCAATTAACCTTAAAATATTAAATTATTAAAATAATTGACAAACTTATTTTAATATGTTAGCCTATGCTTACATTACAAACTAAATAGTCGGTAGGATAATCAAATGGCAAGGGTAAGACTTAGCAAAGAAGATAGGAAAAATCAAATATTAAATTGTTCAATGAAGATCTTTATTAAAAAAGGATATTCAAAAACAACTATGGCTGATATATGTAAAAAGAGTAAAATATCTAAAGGCGGTTTATACCATCATTATCCAAATAAAGAGAGTATATTCTTTGATTTGGTTAAAATGGCTGTAGAAAATCGAAAAGATATAATTAAAGATTACCTTGCTAATAATAAAGATATGAAAAGAGAAGATTTTATTATAAATCTTCTTCTTGAAAAGATATTAGATAAAAATGATTATAGTTATTTATTTGTAAATTTATTAATTGAATCAAAAAATAATAAGAGTCTAAGCTCTTATTATACTAAGATTGCGAATTATATAGAAAAAGATTTTATCGAATTTTGTAAGAAAGAAAATTTAACAGAGTATATTCAACTAACAAATAGTGAGTTTGGTGTTTTTGTAAACTCTATTATTTTAGGTTCAAGCATTTTTGATAAAATGTATGATGAAGATAAGTTTAGAAAAATGTTAAGGGAAATACTTATTTATTATTTTAAATATTTGAAAATTTTATAGGAGGATAGAAAGATGAAAAAAGAGAAGAAACCTTCTGTTTTTAAAAGATTATCTAAGTTTGCAGGAAAGAAAAAAGTTTTATTTCCTATTGCTATGATATGTTCTGGTCTTTCAGCAATATCTGCAATTATTCCTTATTATTATATTTGGAGAATTGCAAAAGAATTATTTACTAACAGCAAAGCTGTTACAACAGAATCTATAGTACCATATGCAATAGGAGCTATTGGGTTTGCTGTTCTAAGTATTGTATTATATTTTTTAGCTTTAACAAGTTCTCACTTAGCTGCATTTACTATTGAGATTAATATGAAGAAATATGGATTTGCTAAAGTTTTGAATATGCCATTAGGCTTTTTTGATAAAAACTTAACAGGTAGAATAAGAAAGATAATATTTGATGGTGCTGGATCTACACATACTTTCTTAGCACACCAATTACCTGATATGGCTGCTTCATTTATTTCACCAATTATTTTATTATTCTTATTATTCTTTTTTGATTGGAGATTAGCTATTGCAAGTTTAATTCCTTTATTACTTGGATTTTTAATAATGACTACTATGATGAGTGGTAATGGTAAAAAACTACAAAAAAAATACTTTGATTCTTTAGAAGAAATGAGTAGTGAGTCAGTAGAATATGTTAGAGGAATACCTGTAGTTAAAACTTTTGGACAAAGTGTTCATTCTTTCAAACGATTTTATAATAGCATAATAAAATATAAGGAACTTGTAGCTAATTATACTATGTTATGGGTTAAGCCTTATTCCTTTTATTTAGCTATTATACCTTCAGCTGCATTTTTTATTGTTCCTGCTGCAATTTTATTAATTGGAAGAACAGGTAACTTAGGTTTAGTTTTAGCTGATTTTGTTATGTATGTTTTAATAGCACCAACATTTGGACTTGTTTTTATGAGAACAATGTATTTTAACCAAGAAGTAACTGTTGCAAATCAAGCAATTGATAGATTTGAAGATATCTTAAACTTTAAAGAACTAGAATATAATGGAAATGAAAAAGTTACCAAACATGATATAGAAGTAAAAAATATTGAGTTTGCTTATCCTGGTGCAAATAAGAATGCTGTTGATAATATAAGCTTTAAAGTGGAAGAAGGTAAAACACTAGCACTAGTTGGTGCTTCTGGTGGTGGTAAAACTACCATAGCTAAGCTTCTTGCAAGATTCTTTGATGTAAATTCAGGAGAAGTTCTAATTGGTGGTAAAGATATAAAAAGTTATTCTAAACAAGAATTAATGAATAATGTATCTTTTGTATTTCAAAATAATAAGTTATTTAAAACAACAATTAGAGAAAATATATTATATGGAAATAAGAATGCTAGTGATAAGCAATTAGAAGAAGCTATAAAAAACTCTTGTTCTAAAGAAATTATTGATAATCTTAAGGATGGTCTTGATACAGTAATTGGATCTAAAGGAACTTATTTATCAGGTGGTGAACAACAAAGAATAGCTTTAGCAAGAGCATTTTTAAAAGATGCTCCTATTGTAATATTAGATGAAGCAACTGCTTTTGCTGATCCAGAGAACGAGCATCTAATACAAAAAGCTTTATTAGATTTAAGTAAAAATAAAACAACTGTTATGATAGCACATAGATTAACAACAGTAAAAGATGTTGATTATATAGCTGTTGTAGATAATGGTAAAATTGTTGAATATGGTAACCATGAATCTTTGATGAAAGAAAATAAACTTTATAAAAAGATGTGGGATGAGTATCAACAAACAATAGATTGGAAAATTAGTTCCAATAAAGGAGGTAAATAAAGATGACAAAATATTTTCAAAAAAGATATTTAATTAGTTATGAAGGAGCAAAAAATTTAACAAAAGCTGTAATATCACACACATTTTATAATCTTTCTCTTATGCTACCTATGATGGCAGTATTTATCTTCTTATTTCAATATGTTCCTAAGTTTTTTAATATGCCAAGCATTAAAGAATATAGTTTAATGTTCTATATTATTTTTGCTGTAGTTTCTTTAGTTATTATGTATTTTATATCAAAGATTGATTATAAACTTACTTACTCAAAGGCTTATGATGAAAGTGCAAAAAATAGAATAAAATTAGCAGAAAAATTAAAGAAATTACCTCTTTCTTATTTTGCACAAAAAGATATAGCAGATTTAAGTGCTACTATTATGAGTGATGCAACTACAATAGAACATCTTTTTTCACACTGTATGCCTGGAGTTTATGCAAGTATTATAAGTACAACAATATTTTCAATAATGCTCTTTATTTATAATTGGCAAATGGCACTTTCATTATTTTGGGTTATACCAATTGCACTTTTGATTTTCTTCTTATCAAGAAAGAAACAAAAAAGTCTTCACTCAAAATTATTTAATAAAAATAGAAAAGTAATAGATGATATGCAAGATTCTTTTGACCTTGTAAAAGAAATTATATCTTATAATTTAGAAGAAAAGCATGTTGATGATATACACAATCAATTTGATGATATTTATAAGAATATGAAAAAAGGAGAAGTAACTCTTGGTTCACTTGTAAATTTATCAATAATGTTTTTAAAACTAGGGTTAGGAAGTGTTGTTTTCTTTGGTGCATTATTATTATCTAAAGGTAGTATAGATATATTAACATACTTAGTGTTTTTAATTCTTTCAGGATCTATTTATTCTCCAATTATGGATATTGTTAATAATTTAGCAGCAATGTTATATTTAGATTCAATTAAAGAAAGAATACGTGAGATTGAAAGTATGCCTACTCAATCAGGAACAAATGTTTTTGAACCAGAAAATTATGATATTGAATTTGAAAATGTAGAATTCTCTTATAAAAAAGATGTAGGTGTTTTAAATGATATTTCTTTTGTTGCAAAGCAAGGAGAAGTTACAGCTCTTGTAGGTCCAAGTGGTTGTGGTAAAACAACAGCAACAAAATGTGCAGCAAGATTCTGGGATGTAAATAAAGGTAAGATTACTATTGGTAATGTTGATATTTCAACAATAGAACCAGAAAAATTACTAGAAAATTTTTCAATAGTGTTCCAAGATGTAACATTATTTAACTCAAGTATAATGGAAAATATAAGACTAGGTAAAAAGGATGCTACTAATGAAGAAGTAATTAAAGTTGCAAAACTTGCTAGATGTCAAGAGTTTATTGAAAATCTACCAGATAAGTATGATACATTAATTGGTGAAAATGGAGAGAAATTATCAGGTGGTGAAAGACAAAGACTTAGCATAGCAAGAGCTCTTTTAAAAGATGCACCAATTATATTATTAGATGAAGCAACAGCTTCTTTAGATGCTGAAAATGAAACATTAATACAAGAAGCAATATCAGAACTTATTAAAGATAAAACAGTAATTATTATTGCTCATAGAATGAGAACTATAATAAATGCTGATAAAATCATTGTTTTAAAAGATGGTAAAATATTAGAAGAAGGTAAATCACAAGACTTACTTGATAAAAAAGGTATGTTCTATAATATGTATAACTCTCAATTAAGTAAGTAATATATTTTATCAAATTATAATAAAAATCAGGGTAAATATTTTTACCTTGATTTTTTTTATTTAAAATATAAAAGATTGTAAAATTACTTCTTTATTGACACTAATTCTAATATTATATAGATTTTTAAAGTATTTAAATAAAAATAAGGAGAATTGATTTTATGAAAAATATACTTTTTATAGTTGGTGTTTTTCTTTTAGTTATTGTTATTTCTAGCTGTGTAAAGGTAGCAAAACAAGTAAGAAAAGAAGATAAAATAAAAAATGGTTCTAGAATTTCTAGTAGTTTAGCTAAAACTTTAATTGAAAGTGATGATGGTTCTAGTATTATTTTAGATGTAAGAACACCTCAAGAATATAATACAGGACATATTAAAAATGCTATTAATATCCCTCTTCAAGTAATTAGTGATAAAGCAGCAAGCAAACTAAAAGATAAAGATCAAAGAATTTATGTTTATTGTAGAAGTGGAAGTAGAAGCACAACTGCAACAAATATATTAGTTAATAAAGGTTATACTAATATTGTAAATATTGGTGGAATTACATCATATAAAGGAGAAAAACAATAGTGCTAGAAAATGGATCAACAATTAATAATAATGATGCAATGGATCTAATGAAAGAAAAAGATTGTATTGTTGTAGATGTTAGAACAAAATATGAATATGAAAGAAGTCATATTAAAGGTGCTATAAATTTCTTTCTTGGTGATTTTGAAAAGCATTTAGAGGAAAAATTTCCTAATAAAGAACAATTAATATTAATTCATTGTACAATGGGAAATATGAGTAGAGTAGCTGTAAATTATATGGTTGAAAAGGGTTATAAAAGAGTATATGACATCGGTGGTGTATTTAGATGGGCCGGTGAAATAGAAAGTACATTTTAAATAAATTCTCTTTATTAAAAGAATTTATGCAATATTATGTATTTTTATTTATCTTTTATTCATAACTATATTGTAAGGATATCTTAAATCTAGTATATTTCTTGTATGGAAATAAAAATTAATAATGTATCAAAGATTTATAATAATTTAAAAGCAGTAGATGGTATTAGTTTAACTATACCTAGTCAAACTGTTTATGGATTAATAGGTAAAAGTGGAGCAGGTAAATCTACATTATTAAGACTTTTAAATCTATTAGAAAAACCTAATAGTGGTGAAATATATTTCAATGGTGAAAGAGTAGATAATTTAGATAAGAAATCTTTAATAAATAAAAGAAGAACTTTAGGAATGATATTTCAAAACTTTTGTTTATTAAGTTCTAGAAATGTTTTAGATAATATTACTTATCCTTTAGAATTACTTAAAGTTGATAAGAATAAAAGAATTGAACGAGCAAAAGAATTAATAAAGTTAGTAGAATTAGAAGGTAAGGAATATAGTGCAATATCAAAATTAAGTGGTGGGCAAAAGCAAAGAGTAGCAATAGCTAGAGCTTTAGCTTGTGAGCCTGATATTTTATTTTGTGATGAAGCAACAAGTGCTTTAGATCCTGAAACAACAAAAAGTATATTAAAGCTTATATTAGATATACAAAAAAAACTTAGCTTAACAGTTGTAATGGTTACACACCAAATGGAAGTGGTAAGAGATACTTGTACTCATGTTGCTGTAATTGAAGATGGAAAAGTTGTAGAAGAAGGAAAAGTTATAGATGTATTTTCTGCTCCTAAAACTAAAACTACTAAAAACTTTTTATCTCATTTGGCAACTGATAAAATATATAGATGGAATTCTGGTGGTGTTTATACTTTAAGATTTAGAGGTAAGAAAACTGAAGAACCAGTAATGAGTAGAATTAGTAATACCTATAATGTATATTTTAATGTATGTGCAGGTGGAACACAAAAAATAGGAGAAGAATATATTGGTACTATTATTTGTGATGTTGAAGGTAAAAAAGAAAATGTAAATAAAGCTTTAGAAGAGCTAAAACATAGAGGAATTTTAGTTGAAGAGGAGGAAGAATTATAATGGTATTTAGTCTTGTATTAAATGCAACTTATGAAACATTAATAATGGTTTTCTTTTCTGGCTTATTTAGTATATTGCTAGGACTTCCTCTTGGTGTAATATTATCAATTACAAGTCCACCAGAAAATGGAGGATTAATTAATAAACCTATAGTTAATAAAGTATTATCTAGAATAGTAAATACGCTTAGAAGTTTTCCATTTCTTATACTTATGATAGTATTATTTCCATTAGCTAGGGTTATAGTTGGAACAAGTATAGGTACAACAGCAACTATAGTTCCATTATCAATTGCTGCAGCTCCTTTTGTTGCTAGAGTTATTGAAGGAGCATTAAAAGAGGTGAATCCGGGCGCTATTATAGCCGCCCGTGCTATGGGATCAACTAATTGGCAAATAATAATTAAAGTATTATTACCAGAAGCCTTACCATCATTAATAAATGGCTTAACATTAACTATAATTAATTTAATTGGATATTCTGCTATGGCAGGAGCTATTGGTGGTGGAGGTCTTGGTGATTTAGCAATTAGGTATGGGTATCAACGTTTTAGAACAGATATTATGATTATATCAGTTGTTGTTATAATTGTTCTTGTTGAACTTATACAAACCATAGGAAATAGAATAAGTAGTAACTTATTAGCAAAAAGATAAAAAGGAAAATAATATGAAAAAATTTTTAATAATAGTTTTATTAGTAGCATTAACATTTACTGTTTTTGCAACAGGTACAAAAGAATCAGATGATAATACAATAGTTGTAGGAGCAACTCCTGAACCACATGCTAAATTATTAGCATTAGTTAAAGATGATTTAAAAGTACAAGGATATGATTTAGTTATAAAAGAGTTTACAGATTATGTTACCCCAAATGAAAGTTTAGAGAATAAAGAATTAGATGCAAATTTCTTTCAACATATACCATACTTAGAATCATTTAATAAAGATAAAGGATTCCATTTAGCAAATGCAGGCGCTATTCATGTTGAACCATTAGCATTATATAGCAAAAAGTATAAGACAATTGATTCTTTAAAAGATGGTAGTACTATAGCAATACCAAATGATCCTACAAATGAAGGTAGAGCATTATTACTTCTTCAAGAGAATAAAGTTATAGAATTAAGCGATAATTCTAATTTAGAAGCAACTGTATTTGATATTTCAAAGAATCCTCATAATTATAAGTTTAAAGAAATTGAAGCTGCAACTTTACCTAGAATATTAGATGATGTTGATGCTGCAGTTATAAATGGTAACTATGCAATACCTGCTAACCTAAAAGTAAGTGAAGCTTTATTAGTGGAAAATGCAAATAGCCCTTATGTTAATGTAGTAGCAGTAAGACAAGGAAATGAAAAAGAAGCTAAGATAGTTGCTTTAGTAAAAGCTTTGCAAAGTGATAAAGTAAAAAAATATATTAAAGATAATTATCCTAATCAAGAAGTAATTCCTGTATTCTAAAAAAAGAGTTGACCATAGCTATTTTAAAGTAATAGAATATTGCTATGGTCGATTTATTTACAATAATATTAATAGCATTAATTGTTTTATTAATAATAGTTTTATTATTAATGAATAATAAATTTAGAAAAATTGAAAGCTCTCTTATTTACAATGAGAAAAGAAGTAATGAGTTAAATCAAAAAATAGATTTAGCATTTATGAATCAGATGTCTGAGTTATCAAAGAATTTAGAGCCTATATATTCAGCAATTAATAATCAAGTTAAGAATAACACTAATACTAATTTAAAATTATTTGAAATTTTAAATAAAGAGTTAGATAAAATTAGAAATGAAAATAAAGAAAAATTAGATAATATTAAAAATATTGTTGATGATAAACTTCAAACAACACTAGAAAAGAAAATAGGATCATCTTTTAATATTGTTAATGAACAATTGAGCATAGTATCAAAAGGATTAGGTGAAGTTAATACTCTTGTAAGTGATGTTGGTGATTTGAAACGAGTATTACAAAATGTGAAAACACGTGGTACTTGGGGTGAAATTCAGTTAGATATGATTTTAAATGATATGCTAAGTGATAGCCAATATGTTAAAAACCTTAAGTATAATAATAATAGCTTTGTTGAGTTTGCAATTAAGATTCCAAGTAAAGATAAAGATAATTCATACATATATCTTCCAATAGATAGTAAGTTTCCCAAAGAAGATTATGAGAGCTTAAATAATGCTTTAGAGAAAGGGAATAAAGAATTAGCAAATAAGTTAAATAAAATGTTAATAACAAGAATCAAAAATGAAGCAAAAAGTATAAGTTCAAAATATATTAATCCACCCTATACAACTGATTTTGCAATACTTTATTTACCATTTGAAAGTTTATATATTCAAGTGTTAAAATATCCGGGTATATTAGATGAAATACAAAATAAGTATCATGTTACTCTAAGTGGTCCAACAACAATTACAGCATTATTAAATAGCTTACAATTGGGGTTCAAAACTTTAGCAATTGAAAAAAGAACTAGTGAAGTATGGAATGTATTAAATGAAGTTAAAACAGAGTTTAGAAATTTTGAAGAGGCATTAAAAGTATTAAAAGATAGAAGTAATAAATTAAATAAAGAGTTTGATAATATCGAAGTACGTTCTAGGATGGTTAACAGAAAGTTAAGTAATTTAAACAAAATATAGTTTTTTTGACATTTTAATTGACATGTCTTATATAAAAATATTATCATTGTATGAATGGAGGAAAAAGAAAAATGCCAAAAATAGTTGACCACGAGAAAAGAAAAGAGGATATAGTTAAAGTTGCAATGGAAATGCTGAGTGAAAATGAAAGCTTAGCTAATATAAATGTTGTTAGAATTGCAAAAAAATGTAATTTAAGTAGACCAACTTTATATCAATATTTTCATGATAAAGAAGAAATTTATAAGTTTGTAATTAAAAATATAACAAATACCATGTTTGCTAGATATAGTAAGATGGCTGAAGATCATAAACCAATAGAATCATTAGAAAATATAGTTGATGCTGTAATTAATGATGCATCTTCATATAAGGTAGAAATTTTAGCTTTATTATCTTTAGTAATTCAATCTAAGAATGAAGGAAGAGAATTTTCTAAAAATCTTGCTTTAAGAACTAGAAAGTTTATTATTCTAATGAAAAGATTAGTGAATCATGCAAAACAAGAAGGTAGTTTTGGTCCTGATTGCTCTAGTGATAAAATAGCTAATGATGTTTTATATTTATTAGAATCAGCTTGTTTTAATATTGCTTTTTTCAATCCTGAAGATAATGAGCAAGCTAAGAAAATGGTAAAAGATTATATAGATTCTTATAAGACTAGTCGTTAATTGTTTTCCTTACTATATTTGATATAGAAGGAGGACATTTATGAATAGTGAAAACTTTACAATAAAATTTAGAGAAGCTATTTCAAATAGTAATAAAATAGCTTTTCAATATAAAAATAGTGAAATAAGTGTCGAGCACTTATTTTACTCTTTGTTTACACAAAAAGATGGAATATTATTTGTTTTAATTGAAAAATCAAGTGTTAATACTAATATTGTTGATAAAGAAGTTTTAAGTTTAATTCAAAGACTTCCAAAGTTATATAATAATAGTGCTAATTTATCATTTTCAAACGAATTAACAAAAGTTTTGTATTCTAGTAGTGAAGTTGCAAAATCAATGCAAGATACTTATATAAGTGCTGAGCACTTTCTTTTAGCTTTACTTGATTCCTCAACACCATTAACAAATGTTTTAAAAAGACTTGGATTAAGAAAGGATATTGTATTAAATGCCTTAAAGTCATTAAGAGGAAATAGCAAAGTAGATACTGAAGATCCAGAATCAAAATATAATACGCTAGAAAAATACTGTAAAGATTTAACTTTACTAGCTCTTTCTAATAAAATTGATCCAGTAATTGGAAGAGATGATGAAATTAGAAGAGTTATACAAGTTCTAAGTCGTAGAACTAAAAATAATCCTGTATTAATAGGAGAACCTGGAGTTGGTAAGACAGCAATAGTTGAAGGGCTAGCATTAAGAATAGCTAAAAAAGATGTACCAGAATCTTTAAAGAATAAGAAGATTATGGCTTTAGATATAGGCTCTTTAATAGCAGGAGCTAAATTTAGAGGAGAGTTTGAAGAAAGATTAAAAGCAGTAATTAATGAAATTGTTAAAAGTGAAGGTGATATAATATTGTTTATTGATGAACTTCATACAATTGTTGGTGCAGGAGCAAGTGAAGGTTCTACTGATGCTTCAAACTTAATAAAACCAGCTTTAGCAAGAGGTGAGCTTCATGCAATAGGTGCAACTACTTTAGATGAATATAGAAAGTATATTGAAAGTGATAAGGCTTTAGAAAGAAGATTTCAACCAGTATACGCTAAAGAACCAAGCGTAGAAGATACTATAGCAATACTTAGAGGCTTAAAAGAAAGATATGAAATTCACCATAAGGTAAGAATAAGTGATGAAGCTATAGTTTCAAGTGCTATTTTAAGTAATAGATATATTACAAATAGATTTTTACCAGATAAGGCAATTGATTTAGTAGATGAAGCTGCATCAAGAATTAAGATGGAGATTGAAAGTCAACCAATAGAAATGGATGAACTTGAAAGAAAGATTTTACAACTTAATATTGAAAAGCAAAGTTTAAAGAATGAAAAAGATGAACATTCAAAGAAAAGAAAAGATAAAATTGATTTAGAGATTAGTGGTTTAAATGAAAAGTATACTGTATTAAAAGCACAGTGGGAGAAAGAAAAAACATTAGTTAATAAAACTAGTGATATTAAATCACAAATAGAGAAATTAAATTTAGAAGAAAGTGAAGCTGAAAGAGTTGGTGATTTAGCTAAAGCTGCACAAATTAAGCATGGAGATATTCCAAAGCTAATGGGCCAATTAAATAAATTAGAATTAGAAAATACTAATAAGAATTCTTTAATTAGAGAAGTTGTAACAGCAACTGATATAGAGAATATAGTAAGTAATTGGACAGGTATTCCATTAACTAAGCTACAAAAAAGTGAGCTTAATAAGTATATTAGTTTAGAAAGTAATATAAAGAAAAAAGTTGTAGGTCAAGAAAAAGCTATTATTGCTATTAGTAATGCAATAAGAAGAAATAAAGCTGGAATAAGTGATCAAGATAAACCATTAGGTTCATTTTTCTTTGCTGGTCCTACTGGTGTAGGTAAAACTTATCTTGCTAAAATATTAGCTTTAGAACTTTTTGATGATAAAAAAGCTTTAACTCGAATAGATATGAGTGAGTATATGGAAAAACATTCTGTTAGTAGATTAATAGGAGCACCTCCAGGATATGTTGGATATGATCAAGGTGGACAGTTAACTGAGGTAATTAGGCGAAGACCATATTCAGTTATATTATTTGATGAAATTGAAAAAGCACACCCAGATGTATTTAATATATTACTTCAAGTTCTAGATGATGGAAGATTAACTGATGGTCAAGGTAGAGTAGTTGATTTTACTAATACTATTATAATTATGACAAGTAATATTGGTAGTGATATCTTACTAAGTGAATCTTCTTATAGTGAAGCTAGTATAAAAGTTGAAAGTTTATTAAAGAAAAGTTTCAAACCTGAATTTGTAAATAGAATAGATGAGATTGTAGTATTCCATCGTCTTGAAGAGAATAATATAGAGAAGATTGTTGAGATACAATTAGATGAACTAAAACAAAGATTAAAAGAAAAAGGGTTTAACTTTGCTTACTCAAAAAATAGTGTAAAACAATTAGCTAAGATTGGTTATAACCCTCAATTTGGTGCAAGACCAATAAAAAGAGCTATACAAAATGAAGTAGAGAATTTATTAGCAAAACTTATACTAGAGAAAAAAGTTAAAAAAGATATTATGCTAGATTATGATAAATCCTTTATTTTTAAATAATCGTTATATGTATCAATATCATTTATACAGCTACTACTATTTACTGGTAGTAGCTTTTCTTTATAC
>PDWI01008171.1_pt1 | contig 12416 bp, 6 predicted proteins | sample 1430891 | NCBI WGS metagenome assembly PDWI01 (sample SAMN01162508, study PRJNA174530) | Oral metagenome, whole genome shotgun sequencing project. | biome: Marine environment; feature: Marine mammal; material: Swab sample of the gingival sulcus; isolation source: swab sample of gingival sulcus...
CCCAACTGGGTACAGGGCTTTCGGTCTCACCGAAAGTACAATTCCCAATATTTGAAAGCATTTATATCAATTGTAACCCCAATTTACCAATAAAAAAGTATTATTTTCTTTTGTATAAACTGATATAATATTATAGAAAAGACCTGACAGGTTTTTAAAACCTGTTCAGGTCTGAAGCGGTTTACATTAAATTGCCACATTATCTCATTAACAAATTACCTTATTCTTAAAAAAATATTATTTCACTCTTTTATCATCTTTACCCACAATAGTAAATTTCTTTTGTAGGGTGTTAGCATCTTTATCTACCCAAGTAATGATGTGTTTTCCTTCATCTGGAGATAATTCCATTTGATGAGAACCCGTTGTTGTGCCAATAAATTCACCATCTAGATGCCAATACACTTCTGCTTCGGGATGATGATGTGCTATTTCAAACACCACCTTACCCCTATCGCCATTCAATTCAATAGGAATAAAAATTCGTGTATTTTGTTTGGGATAAATCAACTCCATAGCTTGTTGCGAGGCAGTAGTTTTACAATCGTCTCTAAAAGGAGGTAAAGTTCGATATAAAGGATTTCTTCTTTTATAATACCACTCCATGGCAGGAGGCAATACAAACCACGATTGATGTATCATATTCTCAACACTTTCACAAATAGAATTAACACGAAAACGCTTACTGCTATCTAAATGAATTAATCGATGATAAGGACACACCGATGTTTGCAAACCAGCCTCAGCAATAGACAAAGAATCGATCATATTACACCAACGACCTGCACGATATCCACTATTTCTACAAACCGCCACCTTTACCATCTCATCATCAGGAGCAAGAAACCATTTGCTTCGAGGCAACACGTCAAAAATATCAAACATAACAGGAGCAGCAGCACTCACACCTGTTAGTCCCGGACGACCCTCGCCATCGGCATTACCAACCCACACGCCAACTACAAAACGAGGCGTAACACCTATTGCCCAACCATCTCGAAAACCAAAGCTAGTACCTGTTTTCCATGCTATTTTTTGCGATGAACTAAACGACCGCCAGCCCTTTTGTCCATCAGGACGATGTACTTCCAACAATGCGTTTAATGTTTCATATATCGCAGCAGCTGTCAATAATGGCTCAGAATCGGGATTTTTCCATACCATGGCTTCTTTTATATAAATAGGCGGCTGTATTTCGTTGGAATAGTAAGCACCATCGTGCTGATTGTAATGATTTAATATTCGTCCCATATTGGCATACATGCCACACATATCCCACAACGAACCTTCGGCTCCACCTAAAATCAATGCCAATCCATAATAATTTGCTACCCGATTCAAACTTTTCATACCCATTTTCTTTAACAGATAATGAAATCGTTCTACCCCATAATCTTTCAGCATACGCACCGCAGGAACATTTAACGAACGTGCCAATGCTTCTTTGGCAGGAACGGCTCCATCATATTTCAAGTTAAAGTTTTTGGGAGAATAACCCGCTATTTGTGTTGGCACATCAGCAATTAATGTGGTCGATAAAATCTCTCCAGCATTTAACTGCCCCGCAAACAAAAATGGTTTTAACAAACTACCTGTGCTTCGTAGTGAGGTGATAATATCTACATTATTACCATGATTGATATTCTTTTTTGCTTTGGTATTTCCCACGTAAGCCAACACCTCACGGGTTTGCGTATTCATCACTAGAGCAGCCATATTATGAATTTGATTGGCTTCCATTTGACGATGATGCTTGGCTATAATGTTGTTTACCTTTTGTTGCAATGCATATTCAACCGTACTAATTATTTTTTTTCCTGAATATTTCCGATGAACCTGATCAAGTAGATGTGGTGCAACCTGTGGCAATCGATGAATATGGGTTGGTACCTCTTCCATTTTAGCTAACTGGCAAGTGGTTTTATTAATCACTTCTAATGCCAATAGCTTATCGAGCAATTTATCTCTTTTCGCCTTTAATCGTCCGCTATTTTTCCCAGGATAAATTAAGGCCGGAGCATTAGGCAAAACAGCAAGTGTTGCTGCCTCAGCCCATGATAAATCTTTTGCCGCACGTCCAAAAAATCGCCATGCTGCGGCTTCTAATCCCACCACATTTCCACCAAAAGGAGCATTTGAGGCATACAGAGCCAATATCTCTTTTTTATCATATCGAATTTCTAACCGAAAAGCCAATATCATCTCCAGCAACTTTCTAAGATAAGTACGCTGTTTCCCTTTTTGTGCAATACGAATAACTTGCATGGTGATGGTGCTTCCTCCACTTACCACTTTTCCCGATTGGATATTTTGCACCAAAGCCCTTCCTATTGATATTGGATTCACTCCCAAATGCCAATAGAAATATTCGTCTTCAAAAGCCAACAATGTCCGTTCAAATTTATAGGGAACAGCAGAGGTATGAGGAAATCGCCATTGTCCATCGGTGGCTATTCTTGCCCCAAGTAGTCTTCCTTTTTTATCATATAGTATGGTCGATGTGGGGTCGTTAAACAGTTGTTTGGGTAAACAAAAAGCAAAAAGGAGCAATAATATCAAAGATATCGATAGGATAACTTTGCACTTAGAGTTTTTACATTTTATGTTTTTTAATTTTTTCAATAATAAATCTTTTTTGAAATCACTCAAGAGAAAAACAAATAGGTCTTTTTAATTGAGTAAATTCAGATTACAAATAATATAAGAACCCGCTTTATACATTGATAAAATTTTCAGTATTGAAACAACATATAATGCGGGTTCTTCGCTAAACCTAAAATTATCTGCTTATTTTAAATCTCAGACAAATCCTAACGAACAACATTCACCCATTGTCCTTCTACGCAAGCATTAATTGAATTATCATACATTGCGTTACAGGTTACCGTTGGAAGATAGAAGAAACCGACATAAGTTGCCGACAACTTTACTTTAAAAGTTTTGGTTTCTCCACTCTTTAATCCAAAGTAAGAATAAACACGATCATCTCTAATATCAGTATAATCGGGCTGGTTATTGTTCGATAACATATCAATATCGCCAAATCGGGTATTTAATATTTCCCAACCTGATGGGAATATTTGAGTCAATGCCAAGTTGCGATACTCTCCTCTTGTCCCAGGATTAGATATGGTTACTATTGCCTGAAAATCGGTTCCTTGTTTTAAACGACCAACATCAACTGCTTTGCCATCTGAATCGACATATTTCACAGTAAGTCTCAAATTATTCTGCATACTCCATCTAGTATCTGTCATAGGAATGCCACTTGAAATAATACGGGTATATATTATCTCATTATCGATATTTGTTACCGATAAATTAGCTGTTCCTGATTGGATAGGAATATTTAATTGCTGAACCGATTTATCTGTTTTGATTTGCTGCTTCGATTTTCCATTTATGGCATAACTAAATTGCAATAAGCCCGATTTGTTGGTTCCTGCAAACTGAGCCATCGCAATTAAACAATAAGCCGTTGTTTGTGTGCTTAACCAATCGGTACTTGATAAAGTATTCGACAACTCTTTTACCAATGGGAAAGCTTGTGTTTTTTTACCCATCAAACTAAGTGTCTCTAGAATCATTGCTTTATCACGTACTGCCGAACCAAAACTTGCCGAGTAGCCATTATAAGAATGCACATTGGTTTGTAGTTTAGCAATTAATGATTGTGCCACTTCTGTTTTTCCTATTAGTTGATAAGTTGCTGCTAATCGCCATTTGGCTGCCGTGGTTAATTTTGTTTGTTCACGCAAACGGTTCATTGCAGCTAAATCAGCTTTACCTGCTAATGCCAAAGTATAAAGTCGATAGGCTTGAACCAATTCACTATCATTATAACGAGAATTACTATTCCACACCCAATCTTTAGCTCGCTGTTGTTGATATTTTATCCATTGGCTCTTTAATCCAACAGGCAAAGTATAACCAGCTTCTTCAGCACATAGCATAAAATGTCCGGCGTAGTTGGTACCCCAATCGCTAGGATCATTGTTTCCCTGCCAATAAGCAAAACCTCCTGTGGTGGTTTGGAAACGAATTAATCGACGTACACCAGCTTTTATATTTTTCTCAACCTCTTGCTTCTGCTGATCAGTTAAATTCACCACTTTATTCAAGAACAATTGAGGGAATACGGCAGAAGTGGTTTGTTCTACACAGCCATGAGGATAATCAATTAGATATTGTAATCGACGACCAAAATCAATAGGTGGAATATTCGATACTTCTAACACAGCTTTATTGGTACCTGCCATTCCTACTGCTTTTACAGTAGTTTGCCATGTTTCTTTATTTTTCAATAATTTATCGGTAAGCAATACCACTCGTGGATTAGGATTACGAACATCTAATTCTATTTGATAGGTTGATTTAAACTGTCCACTAGTTGCCACTACATTTACTTTTGCGATACCCAATTTCTTCGCCACTTTTAGCTTAAAGAATTGCATCATTTCGCCCATTCTATCAAAAGAGATATTGCGAGTTGTGCCATCAACTGGTTGCAACAGTTCGTTACATTCTAGTTTTATTTTCACATTCTTCACCTTTTTATCCATTGCAAAAATGGTAATTGGCAATTCTACCTCTTCAGAAGGAGACACCACTCTTGGTAAGGTTGCTAATACCATTAACGGTTTACGCACCTTAGTGGTTTTATCGGTTGAACCATAAGCACCCTTATCTCCTGCAACCACCATTGTGCGTACCGAGCCAATATAATTTGGCATGGTAATTTTTTGGCTTTTGGTTGCACCCGCTTCTAAAGTATAAGGTCCATAAAATTTCACTACCGATTTAAAACGATTGGCTTTGGTTTTCTCTTCTGAAGCTGCATCTTCATCACCACCAATTGCAAAAGCCTTTTCCAATCGGGCACCAAAAGCACCCATAACCAAATCGTACATATCCCATGTTTTAACACCTAATGCTTCACGAGCATAGAATTTTTTCCATAAATCAGGTGTTTTAAATCGGGTTAAATCCAATAGTCCTTCATCTACTACCGCAAGCGTATAAGTCATTGGCTTGCCATTCTTTTCTGAGACTTTTACTGTGAATTGTTTTTCTGGCTCTAACTCATTAGGCATATCAATCACAGGGTGTAATCTGGTTGCTGGATTTTCAACAAACAGAGGAATTACACCATATAAACGAATAGGTAAATCATTTTTTACTTGTGCATGAGGTTGTACTAAACTCACCGACACATAAGCATTAGGAGCCATATCTGGTGTAATCTTTACCTTAAATTTAGTAACTCGTGCTTGAGTATCTACCCAAAAAGCATTCAATACTTTTGCTCCATTTTCAATACTTACCAATGCCTTACCTTCTTTTGATGAAGGAATGGTAATTTCGGCTTCCTCTCCTACTTTATATTTGTCTTTATCGGCAACAAAACTTAGCATATTGGCATTTCCGAGCATTCCTTCAGGTGCTCGTCCATACCATTGAGAGAAATAAGCAGTAACCCCAGCCGAATGCCCACTATCTTTATCAATGACGCGAATTAAGTAACGCCCATAATCACGCCATGAACGATAAGGTATATTCAGCTGGAAGCTTGTTTTTCCATTTCTTGTTTTCAATTTTTTATTGATCACCACTCTTGTGGAAGAACGAGAAAGATACGAGGCAAGATTTTCGTTACCAGAATCCCACCACCAACGCCAACCAATTTTATAAACAATCAGCTGTAGGTTATTTTTATTGATCAACTTCCCTTTAGGACTAAGCGTGGTAATATCTATTTTATGATTTCTATCTGTCAAATACCAGCCTCTATCTGCTGCTGGCATTTTTAAACCAACAAAACTGCTATAAGGAGCAAATTTCACTTTTTGCATATCAATGCTAAAATCGCCACTCTTCTCCATTACCCTTGTAATAAAGTTGGCGTTCAACATTCCCGATGCCGATTTATTTGTTTTGAAAACCAAAGGCATATTGGCTTCTCCATTGTCATCTATTTTGCCATCAAACAATACGTATTCAGTGCCATACAAAACTTTAGTTGGATCATCGAACACATAATTATTATAGCCTTTAAATTTAGTGGGCGTTGGTGTTAATCGTAAATCCATATTGGCTTTAAGATTGCCTGCAACTGCACCATGTAACCATTTTACTTGTAACTTGGCGGTAATAGATTGATCCACCTCTAAAAGATCTGTTCCAACATCGATATTTATTTTTAATCGATTGGGTTTTACGGTTTCTATCTTCAATCGCTTTGTAAATGCTACACCACCCACACGCACTACAGCATTCCAATTTCCTGTTGGTGCATCGGCATTTGTTTGAGTAACGAAACTATAGAAGCCATTGATACCTTGTCGGGCCACACGATGTTCTACAGTTTGCCCTTGCGGATTGATTAATTCAAAAACAACAGGATAATTTAGAGGTAAACGATTTGCCTGATCTTCCATCACAAAAGTGAGATACAATTTATCTCCTGGTCGCCAAACACCACGTTCGCCATAAATGCAACCTTTAATTCCCTTTTGCACTGTTTCGCCACCAACATCAAAATTACTCAAAGAAAGAGCTGTTCCGTCATCTAATCGCAAATAACCATACTGCTTTCCTTTCTTGGCAATTAACAAATAAGGCTTTCGGTCTAATTTGATTTTAGCCATTCCCTTACCATCGGTGGTTGCTTTACCCAATAGTTGATGTTGATATGAATAGATTTCAACATCAACTCCCGATTCAGGTTCTACAGTTAGCAAGTTACTTACGGCAACTGTCACATTTTTATCTTCTCCACATTTGGCAATAATACCTAAATCAGAAGCAAAAATATTACGCTGTACAAATCTGCTAGAGTTGTAATACGATACATCACAAGGATTATTACGCTCACGCCAATTATAATTATCAGGATAATAATAAGAGCTATACCAACCTGGGCTATCCCATTGGGCTTGTTCTTCTTTAAAATTGGCTTGCTCTTTCTGTTTCTCAAAATCAGAAACAACTCGTTCTTTATCTAAGTTGTTGTCAGCACAATCGTAATAAGCATCTTTCTTATTAAAACGCAACTCAGCACGATAGATAGAACCAGCATTCACTTTTATGAATTTAGAGATATCAATGGTATAGGCATTCCAACGTTGCAAATCAACTATTCTATTTTTTTCTAAATCGATTCGTTTTTTCAATATCAATCGTCCTACCCTACGCAATTCTGAATCTCCATTTATCTTATTATCTTGAAGAAATTGAGGTATATTATTAGCATAGATTTCAATAATTCTTAATTCTACTGCACGCAAACTCACTGCTTCAAAAGGCAATGTTAATCCCTGTGAAGAAGGAGATATGACACCTTTACCCAATAGACGAACAGCAGGTTTTAGGTTTTCAAAAGAGAGATTTAGCGTCTCTTTTTTCTTTAAAGAGAAATTGGCTGCATTTTTTATTCCCGAAAAAATAAACAATTTCTTTTCGCCAATTAATCTACTTGGAGGATAAATACGCACTTCATTGCCATTGATTACGGTCTTTAGGTCGGTTTCTCCTGCTAATTTAAACAGACCTCGCAAATTTTGTCTTCTTTTTAATGGATCAGAAAAACGAATGGATACATATTGCTGTGGATATTGCACCACTCTTACTCCTAATAGTTTGAAATCGCCTAATTGAGGAATTTCTAATACTTTTCTTCCTTCCTGATTTACTCCTATTGGCGAACCATTCCACATTATACTTAATAGTTGGCTTTGTTCTATACGACGAATGCTATCAATAGTAAAATAGTGTACGGTGTTTTCGTTGTTATGAGACCAACGAATAGGCAAATCCTTTTTTCCTTTTATTCTTGCTCTTAGTAGCTGATGCAAATCATCGTTATTAATTACATCTGATGTGGTAACAGCACCTTTACACTGTAAATACAGCATGGTTTCTTTACTATAAGATTGAAATCCTTCAACATTTACACTAAATGCCTGCTTATAGGTAGATACGCTAAATTCTAACTGCTGTAAATCTTTAGGCAACTTTATCAGTTTTTCTAAATTAACTTTTACATTATAGGTCGCTCCTGATTTTAATCGATGATCAGGAATAAAAACAATTGTTTTTCTATTTTTCCATATTGCTTTACCATCTACACTTGGTGTAAGAGAAAATACACCTTCAGGTAGAGTCATATCGTCAGGTATCTCTCCTTGATATTCATCTGCCAAGCAGACTTGAATATTCGATTGACAGGATATTTCGCCACTGGTAAATGCAGCAACATATTTTCCAAAATCGGTACTTACTTCTTCTACCGATTTGATGTTTTCGTTACAGGACAGCAACATCACTATAAGCAACAGACTAAAAATGGCAACTAATCTTTTCATAAAATAACAGTTTTATGGGTGAATAAAAAGTATTCAAATGTAACAAAAAGTTACATTTTTTCGATTTTAATCTGCCTAATTTTGATTTGGGGTTAATCCTATTCCAAATTCAGATTATAACTGATATAAAATGGACTTCTGTAATTTGTGGTAAAGCTTTCACATATTGAGTAGAGAGCTTTCGGAAAGACGGAAAGCTACGTTATCAATTGGAAATTGTATGTTCGGAGAGAAAAAAAAGTAATAGCTATTCAAATAGCTTCAACAAAGACAAATTCTGCTATACAATACGCTTTATAACTCTAAGCTTATGCGAATAACGTTTGGTATCGATATTAAAAATACCTTGATGATCGACATTGTCAATGCGGACTTTGCCTGATGCGTGAATAATTTTATGGCGTTCCCAAATAATTCCAACATGGGTTATTTGTCCTTCTTCATTATCAAAAAAAGCCAAATCGCCCGGTAAGGCTTCTTCAACAAAAGTAAGAGGTGTGCCCAAATCTACTTGCTGACTGGCATCACGAGGAATGGCAATGCCATTTAATTTGTAGATTATTTGAGTAAAGCCAGAGCAATCTATACCATAAGGAGTACGCCCACCCCATAGATAAGGAGCGTTAAAATATTTTAATGCCGACTCAATTATTGCTTCACGAATATTGCTATCGCTTTGTTCGTTTAAAGAGCCTTTGTAGAAATATTTTTTATTGTGAATATAAAAGGATTGTTCCTTTTTGTTGCAGAAAGGCAATGAACTTCCTGGCACGATTAGTTTATTGGAATAGTCTTCTTCTTGATAAACCAAATTAAATGTATTGTTGGCAACAACTGCAAAAAAATGATTTAACTGATGATAATAATCCTCATCAATAAATGTTATCATTTTTGTATCAATCCATCCCTGATAACCATCGAAATGCAATTGTATCTTGCTCCAGTTTTCTATTTGATCTATGACTTGAAAGTGTTCGCCAAAAAGAATCTGTGTTACCATTTCGCTTTTTTCGCTGGCTTCTTTTCGAACGGGTATGATACTTAAATCAGATATGCCGTATTTCATTATAATTGGGGAATAAATTGGTTTGATATTGGCTATTGGCTTCTAGCCGTTGGCTGTTGGCTATTAGCTGCTAAAAGCTAATAGCCAACAGTTAAATAAACATTCTAAACAATTAGTGAATATAACACATAAATATAATGAGCAAATACACCTGCCACAATACCTCCAATGGTGTGCGACAATAGTGCTTTAGATGTTAATTCTCGATAATCTAAGGTATCTAACATGGCGGTGTGTGTGCTTAAATAACCACTCCAACACATACCCATACCTGTAAACACTGCAATTACATTACCATCAACAATACCTTTAGCAATAAAGGCTTTTACCAATGAAAGAGCAGCTCCTACAGCTCCTAATGATGTTACAGGAAAAGCAATTAACTCAGGACTTTCAAATCCAAATAAGATATTGAACAACCACCATACATATCCTGCTAGTTTAGGCAAAATAGGCACTCCTTCGTATGCCAAACCCTGATATCCAATAGCTGGGTCTTTAGGTCCAAAAGTAAGCATCATTACCATTGTTGATATGATTAATACCCCTGGGATAATTGCCAAGCCCAAATCAACGCCCGATTTTCCTCCATCAAGAATAGAGTTTAAAAAACGAAGAAATACGCCTCCTTCTGATTTAAAACTGATTTTCTCTTCGTTTCCTTGAAAGTTACGGTCTTTACGTCTTGGGATATTTCCTTTGATTAAGCGTTGCATTAAGCGAGTGGAAACGATCGCTCCGAAAATGGCTCCTAGCATACCAATTAGGGCTGGGATAAATAAGTTTTCGTCGTTACCAGGGATTCGCAATGTGGACATAAAAGTCATCACGATCAATCCCATACCAAAAGCGGTTCCGAAGTTGGTTAACGATATCAGCTGATAGTTTTTAAAATATTTGCTAAAGTTTTTATCGTTTGCCAAACTGATAATAGCGGGGTTGTCTGATAAAAAAGTAAGTACTCCTGCCAATGCACCAACTCCTGGTAAATTAAACAGTGGCTTCATGAATGGAGCCAACATTTTCTCCAATAAACGAACTACTCCAAATTCAATCAATAACTTTCCTAACGCTCCAGATAAAACAGTAATTCCCATGATATAGAACACTGTATTCATCAATAAATCCCATGCCGTTTGCATAATGGTGTTTAACATATTGGCAACTCCCATAGTGTGCCCCATGTAACCAAATATTGCAAAAAAAGTAATGAGAAACATTACTGCCTCATACTGTCTGTTTCTTAAAAAATTGCTCTTTTTTACAGATTTAATTTTCTCTTTCATTATTTGTTGCTTGTACTCTATTAATAGATATTTTTTTATCGGATGCAAAAATAAATGAATACAGTAATTAGAGCGATATTTTTAATATGATTTTTATCAATATTTATAATGATATTTGATACGATTAATAGCCCACTCCTGCTGCCATAACATTGTTGGGATCGAAAGCGTGGCAAGGCGTTACGCCGTGTACCATATCGCACTTGGGACAATGCCCTTCAAACTCTTCCATGGTAAAAACTTCGCCACATCCATGGCATGGAATATCCATCGGCATTGGCATTAACTGATCGGCAAAGCCCATGGCTCTAACTTTATCTACTATTTGTTTCCCATTTTCGAAACTTCCTGCACATCCATCATGCATAATTTTGTCCTCCTATTTTAAATTTATATTGTATCTTTTATTTATTGTTGAATTAAACAAGGTATTGCATACCTTGTTTTTGATAAACAGACAGCGCGTGCGCTGTCTCTACGATGTTACAAAAAAATTGATAATTGCTAATTATTAATTACTAATTGATATGATGCTTTCCCCATTACGCAGTTGTGTTCGCAGATTTTGCATCACATGATCCATCTCTTCTAACTGCACCAGCATTTCTCGTTCTTTTTCAGAGGTGTCGATTACTTTATTGATACCTCCATTTTTAATAACAATACGCCTATCGCCCATCAGAGCAAGAATAGGATCGTGGGTTGCCATTAACACAATTTTTTCCTCGCCCACCAACAAATCGAGGGCTTTTTTACGATCGATACCTGCATTTTCAATCTCATCGATTAAAACAATGGGCGATTGACTCAAAATTGCGGTATCAGCAATCATCAATGCACGTGATTGACCGCCACTTAAACTGGTGATTGGTGTAGTTAAATCGAATTTTTCGCCTGCTAAATTGTTGGCCTGCTCGATGATTTGATTCACCACCATTTCGATATTTTCTACCATTCGGCTTTGAGCATGCAGTTCTAAAAACTCTTGCACCGACAAATCCATTACAAAATTCATGTTTTGCGATAGCTGTGCCACCAACTTATTATTGGAGGTGATTCGCCATTTTTTATCGCCCTCTTTATCGTTTACCAAAACGGTTCGTGAGGTTGGTGTATCGTTATTTGCCACCCATTCGATATCTGCCAGCAATCGACTTTTGCCCGAACCTGTGGGACCTACAATACATACAATTTCGCTCTTGCTAATTTTTAGTTTTTCGAAGGTTTCGGCTTCGCCTTTTTTGTTTGTCCCCAGTAGAATGGTAATGCTATTTACACCATCATCGGTATCTTCGCCAAGAAACATCAACATCTGATTGATATATTCTAAAAGTGCTGCAATTACCTGCGATTTATCCATACCTCTGTTTTCTTGCTCCTCTTCGCTATCAAAAAGGCTCAATATCTCACTTAATGGTGCGTTTTCGTTGCCTGCAACAACAATGGCATTATCTTCAAAAAAACTTTCTAGAAAGGGATAAGTGGTGAGCAAATCGCCTATCGTTTTATGTGCAATATCGTTTATCGTAATCATTATTCGTTTATGTTTATTTTACGCACATTTCCCATTTGGTAGCTTTCGCCAATTCGTGTTTCGCCTAAGCAATAAGAACACAAAGCTGACGGCATAGAAAAGCGTAGTTTTTCACCCACAAGGGTGGTTGTTTTTTCATCGTGCTGATAAAGTAAGGTGCTTAATTC
>PDWI01008173.1_pt1 | contig 12414 bp, 13 predicted proteins | sample 1430891 | NCBI WGS metagenome assembly PDWI01 (sample SAMN01162508, study PRJNA174530) | Oral metagenome, whole genome shotgun sequencing project. | biome: Marine environment; feature: Marine mammal; material: Swab sample of the gingival sulcus; isolation source: swab sample of gingival sulcus...
AGTTGGCAAGATTTTATAATTGGTGTTTTATTTCAAAACCTATCAGGGGTTAATATGAATTTTATAGGCAAAAAATCAATTTTTGATTCTGCTTTTGGGTTTATTTTTAAGGCAATGGGCGGAATTCCTGTTGATCGATCTAAAAATAATAATATGGTTGATGCCGTTGTTGATATTTTCAACCAACGTGATGAATTCCGATTGGCACTTTCCCCAGAAGGAACAAGAAAAAAAGTAAAAGAATGGAAAACAGGATTTTACTATATAGCCAAACTAGCAAATGTACCAATTGTGATGATGACTTTTGATTTCGGAAACAAGCAAGTTAAAGTATCTGAACCATATTACCCAACTGATGATATGGAAAAAGATTTTGCTTATTTTCATAAATTTTATGAAGGAATTAAGGGTAAAAATAGTTAATGGTACAAGTAAATCTAACTCAAATAGAACCCTAATTTTTATTTCTTAAAATTCGTTTTTTTTCAAGTTTCGAATAACTAACTTTTTGGGTATTCTCAGAATTTTCCGTTAAGGAATAGTTGTCATTGCGACCGCAGGAAGCAATCTGAAAAAGATTACTTCACTCGTACCTCGTTCGTAATGACTAAATTTCTCGATAAACATTCATGAGATGTTAATATAGTTATTTGGCTATTATTCAGCTATTTAATCAAACAAAATTTAATTATAAAATTGGCACGATAATTGATGTACTGTAACCGAACTAATTAAGTCAAATTTTTCATAGATTCATTTTAGATTATAAAAAAAATATTTTTTATTTTGTAATTCAAAAAAAAATGTTAAATTTGCCTAGAATTGCCTAACAATGTTTGAGAAGTAAGCAATACACATTTATATGATTAAAAAATTACTTTATACATTATTAACATTTTCATTTGCTTTAGCAACTGCTCAGGTGAAGATAGGAAACAGACCTTCGGTTATTGATCCTGCTTCTGTGTTGGAGTTGGAAAGTTCTGATAAGTTTCTAGTAATTACTAGAATGACTTCAGCTCAGATGATGTCCGCTACTCCTTTAGAAGGAGCTATGGTGTACAATACTGATTTAAAGTGTGTTTATGTTTATAGAAATCCTTCGTGGAAAAGCCTGTGTGAGGGAGCAAAAATCATAGAAAGTGCTACAGCTCCAGCAAGTCCTCAACTAGGGGATTTATGGGTAAACGGAAATACTACATATGGATGGAATGGCTCAAAATGGGTACTTATTAGTAAAAGTATTATTAATGGTACAGGAAAGCCAAGCACTACGGTAACAAACCCAAAAGCAGGAGATTTGTATGTTGATAAAGCTACAGGTGACTTATATACTTATAATGGAACGACTTGGGTAAACCAAACACAAATTAAAGCTGATAACGGACTTACATACGACAAAACAAAAAATACAGTTTCTTTAGGTGGTGCCTTAACAAAACCAACAGTAATTACTACAGATACTAATAATAACCTTAGTATAAAAGGTTTACAACAAGGAAACCCTGAAACAGATGAGATTGTAACGGTAAATAAAACTACGGGTAAGATAAATAAATTAAGTATTACAAATATGTTGAGAAGAGATGAATTTGTAATAACTATAGGAGAAGGAAAAATTGATGTAAATACTATTGATTTAACAACAGAAGGAAAAAAGATTTTTTCAGATAAAGTTGATGTGTATAGAAATGGAGTTAAAATAGGAGTTACCATAGACAAAAAAAACAATATAATAACAATAAATAGCCAAGAGGCTTATTGTTGTGAAGAAGATAGAATAAGAATAGTGCAATTTTATTAATAAAAAAAGTGAATATAAATAAAAGTAAAAACAAGAATAAATTTTAATATTATGAGAAAACAATTAAAAATGGCAATAATTGCCTTAGGATTATTAACAGTAGGAACTGTTAATGCACAGAAAACAACTGTTTCAGCGGATCCTGCTAACCCAACAATTGCGAAGGTAAATAATGGAAATGGGAAAGGTGTAAATCAGACCGTTCGTTTAGTAGATAACAAAGGTAATATCAAATATTTACAAGCAAATAATGGTATTACTACTTTAACAGAAAAAATTAAAGGTAGATTTGTAACTACTTGGCAATTAGGAGGTAAATTAACAACTAATACCTATATCACCGCAGCAGGTGAATCTACTACAGGAGCTGGAGATCAAAAAGAATTTGCTTTAGATGGTTTAAAATTAGTAACTGATGTTACTACTGCATCAGACAATGCTCAAGATAGAGGGAAGCATACTGATGCAACAGCATCTACAGGTTTCACTGTATTAATTAGAGATGAAAAAACTGGAGCTATCCAAAAGATAAAATTATCGGATTTATTACAAGTACAATCACAACATTTAGAGTTTGAGATTAAAGATCCAGGTACAGCTCCAGGTACAGATCCAACGTTCGAAGGTACTCCTAGTAATACTGATGTTAAAGGTAATGATGTTACAACAGGAACAGGAGGTCTTTATACAGGATATACATTATTATGGAAAACTGATTTTAGTAAGGTTCAAGTATATAGAAATGGAGCTAAATTGCGAGCTAATAAAGATTATAAGTTAGTTGATTCAGGAACAGCACCAAATGTAGTAAGTAAAATAAATTTGGTTCCTGACACAGCAGATGCAGATAATAATAATAACTACTGGGAATTAGCAGAAGGAGATATTATTGAAATTCACGTTCTGAGATAATAAATTTTAATTAGAATTATTTTAAGGCCTCACAAATTTTGTGGGGCTTTTTTATTGGTCATTGCGACCAAAGGGAAGCAATCTGAAAATTTAATTTTAGGAACATTCTGAAAAAAACCGCTTTTTTGTTACTTTTTTCTAAAAAAGTTAATATCTTATACCCTTGCCTTACTTATTACAAACAAAGAAATCTTATGAAAAAGGTAAACAAAAACCACCCTGTTAAGAGTGGTTTAAAGTCAAGTATTCATAAGTGTATTAATCAAATGAACTGCACTTGATGTAATTCTTCTGCGAGGTTATGTAATGCAACTTCTATTTTTTCAGTAGTTTTTTTACTTGGTTTTCTGTACCCTTGTACATATTGGCTTAATTGTGATTGATTAACTCCTGTTAATCGCTCCAACGAAGCATAACTAAAAACCTTTGAATAATACTCTAAAAACGAAGACAAATCATATTTAAAAGAAAATTCTAAACCTTGCGGAAATTTCATATTATCTTCTTCGTAAATCTCCTTAATTTCTTCTAATGTATTATAAAAATCTTGTATAGCTTCATCAACCGTTGTACCCTCTCCATAACCATTAAAACCTAAATCATAATCAATATCAGGATTTATAACCAATTCATAACGATTTTTACATTTTTGTATAATAACTTCTATTTGCATAATTTTATTTTTTGTGAGGTTACTTAAAGTGTAACCCCTGATTGTTTTTCTATTGCTCTTTTTGTTCCTTCTCTTGCATCTTCAGTGTTGTGTCTTGAAACTGCAAATTTTGAATTTGTAAGAGGACTGTACCACCATTCATGATTGCTCCCTTGTCGGTGTATGTAACATCCTGCTTTTCTCAATTTCTTTTTAATTTCTGAATATTTCATTTATTGTTCTTTGATTAATACATTACAAAGGTAATGCTATTTGTTTTAATAGCAAAATATTTTACAAAACTTTTAATTTTTTTATTCATAAACTTGTGAAGATAAAGACGATCCAACACAAACAGAAGAAAAAAAGGTTATTGAGGTATTATAATCGAAAAATATAAATAAAAATCCGATTTTTTGTTACTTTTTTCTAAAAAAGTTAGTATAATTTTAAATATTAGTTGTCATTGCGGCGAAAGGGAAGCAATCTGAGAAAGATTACTTCACTCGTTCCTCGTTCGTAATGACTTATTTTTTTCTTATTTTTATAAATACAAATCTAAAGGAGTGAATTCGACGCAAGGAGAATTTGTATCGAGATGTTTTTTCTTTTCGTTTTAAGTTACGAATAAGTAACTTTTTTGGGTATTGTCAGAATTTTTATGCAATTTCTCAATCGTGAATTATTTATTTAAATAATTTCAATTTGTTTTCCCATTGCATTGATAAGTTTTAAGAATGTAGAAAATGTGGGTTGTATCACTCCTGTTTCTATTCTTGAAATGTAACTCTTATCAATTCCTGTTTTTTCGGATAACTCTTTTTGTGTGATTTTACTTTCTTTTCTATTGTGTAGTAGTAATTGAGAAGCATAAAAATCTAATGCATCTTGTTCGAATTTTTCTCTTTCAAGGGTTCCTGTTTTTCCGTATTTTTTATCTAAATCTTCATTTACAGTTGGTAATTTACGGATTTTATCTAATTTTAATCTTCTTCTGTCCATTGCTCTAATATTTTTTCAGATTTCTTTATTTGTTTTTTGTAATCTTTTGTAGATTTTTTTACAAAAGCATTCAAAAATAAAATTTCTGTTGCTTGGTTTAAATCCTCACTATCAATAGTGAAAAATATAATTCTATATTGATTATTTAGTAAAATTCTTAATTCATAAAAATCAGTATTGACTAATTTCTTTGCTATATTTGTTGATATAATTTGTTGCTTTCTTATAATAGTTTCAAGATAAGCAATTTTTTTAGCAACATTATCTTCAAGCTCATTATAAAATTCATCATATTCTTATGTTTTGTATATAATTCTCAAATCGTTCATAATGCAAATATATAAAATATTTACATATATATCAACTTTTGAATGATGTGCAACAAAAAAACATTTATTTGTTGCATAAAATGCGACAAATAAGTTTTATATTTGTTGCATATTTGAGTAAATATTTTAAAAATGTACATTTATCAACAGAAAGATTGGGCTAATTTTACGTGGAATGATGAAGAAATCATTTCCTTGTTGAGTACTGCAAGAAATTTACAAGGTCGCTTAATAGGAAAAATGGAAACATTAGGTTTTGATTTGAAGAATCAAGCTTTTTTAGAAACATTGATGTTAGATGTTTTAAAATCTTCTGAAATCGAAGGAGAATTACTAAATTTAGAGCAGGTGCGCTCATCAATAGCCGAGCGTTTAGGATTAGAATTTGCCACAAGTGTTGGTTCTGACAGAAATATTGACGGCATGGTAGAAATGATGATTGATGCTACTCATAATTGCTTTACTCCACTAACAAAAGAACGACTTTTTGACTGGCACGCAGGCTTATTTCCAACGGGCAGAAGTGGAATTTTTAAAATAATTGTTGCTGATTGGCGTAAAGATATCAAAGGAAGTATGCAAGTTGTTTCAGGTAGAGAAAAAATACACTATGAAGCACCTAACGCAGATATTGTTGATGAAGAAATGACAAAATTTTTGGATTGGTTTAATAATGATAAAATAGATTTAGTCATAAAAGCATCTATTGCTCATTTGTGGTTTGTTACAATCCATCCGTTTCAAGATGGAAATGGACGAATTGCAAGAGCCTTAACAGATATGTTACTAGCACAATCTGATAATAGTAATCAACGATTTTATAGTATGTCCGCTCAAATTCGAGTGGAAAGAAAATCATATTATGAGATTCTTGAAAAAACACAAAAAGGAAATCTTAACATTACAGAATGGATTAAATGGTTTTTAAATTGCTTGATAAATTCTTTAAATGCGACAGAAAAAGTACTTAATAAAGTTTTATTTAAAGCAAATTTTTGGTCTCAACATGCAGAAACAATATTTAATAAAAGACAACAAAAAATAGTAAATAAGTTAATAGACGGATTCGAAGGGAAACTGACCTCTTCGAAGTGGGCTAAAATTGCAAAATGTTCAAGAGATACAGCCATTAGAGATATTAATGATTTAGTAAAAAAGGAAGTTTTACAAAAAACAGAAGGAGGAGGAAGAAGTACAGGGTATAAATTAAATACTTAGTTGTCATTGCGAAGCAATCTTAGAAATATATTATTTCACTCGTTCCTCATTCATAATGACATTCTTTGTAAATTTTTCTAAAAAAGTTAATATTATTTTAAATATTAGTGTTGTCATTGCGACCAAAGGGAAGCAATCTGATAAAGATTACTTCACTAGTTTCTCGTTCGTAATGACCGATTTTTTTGAGTTTGGTTATTCTTAGGATTTTCCGTTAAGAAATAGTTGTCATTGCGACCAAAGGGAAGCAATCTAAGATTACTTCACTCGTTCCTCGTTCGTAATGACCGATTTTTTTTGAGTTTGGTTATTCTTAGAATTTTCCGTTAAGAAATAGTTGTCATTGCGACCAAAGGGAAGCAATCTGAGATTACTTCTCGTTCCTCGTTCGTAATGACTGATTTTTTTTGAGTTTGGTTATTCTTAGAATTTTCCGTTAAGAAATAGTCATCTATTTACCTAAATTTTTTCGTTTGTTCGTGAATATGTTCTAGTATTCGCTGTTCTTTTTCATCAAAAACAATGTCTCTACGTTTCATCATTTGTTGGGCAACCTCAAAAGCTTTGTTTGTTTTGAATTCTGTAAAACCTGATGCACCGCCCCAACTAAATGACGGAATAAAATTTCTAGGAAAACCACTTCCGAAAACATTAGAAGAAACCCCAACAACAGTTCCTGTGTTGAACATGGTATTAATTCCTGATTTAGAATGGTCTCCCATCATTAACCCACAGAATTGCAGTCCTGTTTTGGCGAAACGTTCTGTTTCATAAGACCATAATTTTACTTCTGCGTAGTTATTTTTTAAGTTCGAATTATTTGTATCTGCTCCTAAATTACACCATTCTCCGATGACAGAATTTCCTAAAAATCCGTCGTGTCCCTTATTTGAATACCCAAAAATAACTGAATTACTAACTTCACCACCAACTTTCACATAAGGTCCAAGAGTCGTTGCTCCATAAATTTTCGCCCCTAATTTCAATATTGAATGTTCGCACATTGCAAGTCCGCCACGAACTAAACAACCCTCCATAATTTCAGCATCTTTTCCTATGTAAATAGGTGCGTCTTCAGCATTTAAGATAGCAAATGTTAATTTTGCTCCTTTTTCTATAAAAATATTTTCTTTCCCTATACATTGCACCGTTTCAGGAATTGGCTCTGATGTTCTATCTTTTGTAATAAAATCAAAATCTTCTTGTAAAGCCTTGTCATTCAGAGAGAAAATATCCCAAGTGTTTTTAATTTGTAATAATTCACGTTCAAATTCGATTTGCTTATATTCCTCAAAATCAATTTCTTCTTGACTTTCAGAGGTATGAAAAGCAATTACATCTTCATCTTTAAAAATCGCCTCTTTTTCTTTTAGATTTTTAACCAATTCCACAAGCTCATCAGTAGGTAAAAATGAAGCGTTAATCATTATATTTTGCTCAAGTTCTACCATTGGATATTTTTCTTCCAAATACTCTTCAGTGACTGTAGTTGTAGTAGCTCCGAGACGTTTTTCCCATTTTTCTCTTATGGTCAAAATTCCAATTCTAATGTCTGCAACAGGGCGAGTGTACGTGAAAGGGAGTAATCTATTTCGAACATCTCCATCAAATAAAATATAATTCATTATCTTTGTGTTTAGGTACAAATTTAAATAAAAAACTTTATCATCATGAAAAAATTTTTAGGAATCTTCTTTTTTCTATTGATATTAGGATTCAGTGGATATTATGCTTTTGTATATTATGTTACTTATAGCGAAGGAATTAGATCAGGAGAATTGATAAAATTCAGTAAAAAAGGAATGTTTATCAAAACTTGGGAAGGCGAACTTAGTCAAGGGATTTCAGGAGCAAATATGTTCATTTTTTCGGTGGAAAGTAAGCAAAAAGAGGTTATTTACGATTTAAAAGAATATCAAGGAAAATACATTAAAGTACATTATAAAGAGCGTTATAAAACTTTTCCTTGGCTTGGTGAAACTACGTATTTTATTACAAAAGTAGAGTTAGAAAAATCACCGCATAGTTTTTATGGATCTTCTGATAATCAATCTACTAACACGCAAAAAGAATAATAAAAATGGATACTAAAGTTTATAAAAATATTGAAGAAACAAGGATTTCAATTACTCAATTAATGCTACCGTCTCATGCAAATTTTAGTGGGAAAATTCATGGAGGACATATTTTAAGTTTAATGGATCAAATTGCTTTTGCTTGTGCGTCAAAACATTCGGGAACCTATTGTGTTACGGCATCTGTTGATACCGTTGATTTCCGTCAGCCAATAGAAGTGGGAGAGTTGGTAACAATGAAAGCCTCTATTAATTATGTAGGGCGAACCTCAATGGTTGTAGGGATTCGTGTAGAATCTCAAAATATCCAAACAGGAATGATAAAACATTGTAATTCATCTTATTTTACGATGGTTGCAAAAGATGAAAATGGAAAACCGACGCCTGTACCAGGGTTAATTGTTGATGATGAAATTGAAGTTAGACGTTTTCTAAAAGCCATTAAACGACTAGAAATGAAACGAAAGCGTGAAAAAGAATTTGATGCAGAAGATTTTGTTTCTCATAATTATGTAGAAGAATTAAAAAATCATAATGTGGTGTTGAAATTACAAAATCTCTAATTTCTTTCCTCATAAATAAAACCAAAAGCAATTAATAATTGAGAAAAAGCATAAATTGATGTAAATATTAATGGGAAATAATTGTTAAACGAATTAGGCATAAATGGTATTGTAATCATGAAAAAATTAATCAATTGTAAAGGCATAGATGATATTAAATACAATCGATTACTTGTATTAGGTTTTTGAGAAAAATTATTTAAAATTAATGATGAAGATACACATAAGATTAATGATGTTATGATTAAAAAACCTAAAAATAATGGTGTAAAGGTATTATTTTTTATACTAATCATGAAAAAAATTACAGCGTAAAAAAATGCAAAAGGAAATGCAAAAGTGATAATATTAAAAAAACTTTTGTTAATTCCTTTTTTTGAATAAATGTTTGATGTGAATAAAATAGTTGCTATCAAATATAAAACTATAGAAGCCCATTCATAATTGTAAAAGGTATAAATTAATTCTGAAAAATAGTAAACTAAAGTACCTATCCATAAGTATAATTTTGTTTTTTTAGATTTAAGAATAACCGATACAAAACCTAGTAACATTAATTTTAATGATATGTTAAGGCTTAGACTAATAGTTTTATTATCAAAAAATAAAACCATTAATACAGTGGCAATTAAATAGGTTGCTAGAAATAATTTGCGTTTTAATTCCATTGCTTTGTACTTTTTATGCATATAGCATGATTAAATAAGTTGTAAGCTATAACTTCAAAAGTAATCATGTAAGTGTAAAATATTTCATTTCGATCAAACCACATGAAAACACTAACAAAAGCCCCTACAGACATCCATGTTAAAGCTCCTATCATTAATAAATAAGTTTTTAAATTTTTATTTAAACTATAAACCATCATAGAAGCTCCTCCACTCAAGGACGTAATTAAGGTAACTATTACAAATCTAATTTCTAATGAAAGAGTTGGTATTTCCAAATAAACTAATAAATAAGGTACTATTATTAAAAAAGGAGATGAGAAAAATAATAAATTTAAAATTGATTGCTTTTTTAAATATTTAGTATATAAATGTAAAAACAACCCTAATTGTCCTAAAGTATAGGCTAAAAGCACGATGTCAAAATTAGTTATATATTCATCAAGTGATTTGTAACTAAAAATAGAAACAAAAAAGGTAATAAGTATTGCTAAATAAAATATGTCTAATTTTTTTTTATTAGAATTGAAATAATTGTATATGTATAAACCCCATAAAAATACTTTAACAACAGTGTATGCTATTCCCATTTCTAATGTACCAAATAGCATCATTAAAACAGTTAATATTGTATATAAAAAAATGTCTGTTGTAAGCTTTCTATTCATTTAATTATTTAGTAATTTTGAAGCCACGAAATTAATACTTTTATTTTTTACAAGCAAATTTTAACATAATATAATTTTTTTAAATTAAAAAATAAGTTTCTAATTTTAGACCATCATAGGCTAAAAAAACATTTTTAGGAAGTTCTTTTTGTACTTCATCATGAAAGCCCAAAGTTTCTGAAATATGTGTCAAATAAGCTTTTTTAGGGTTGATTTCATGTATTAAATTTAAAGCTTCATTTATATTAAAATGTGTTGGGTGTTCTTTTTTCCTAAGCCCAGTGACAATCAAAATATCTAAGTTTTTTAATTTTTCTTTTTCGGTTGTATCAATTGATTTGATATCTGTTAAATAGGCCATATTTCCAAAACGGTATCCTAAAATAGGAAGATTTCCATGCATTACTTTTATAGGTATAATATCGATTTCACCTAATTTAAAATTTTGTTTATGAGAAATAATATTCACATCTAATTCAGGTGCTCCAGGATAGCGGTTTTCTGTTTCAAAAATATAATCATAACGTTTTTCTAAAGATTTTAATACTCTTTTGTGAAGGTATATCGGAATGGCTCCTTGTTTAAAACAAAACCCTCTAATATCATCTAATCCGGCAATATGATCAGCGTGTTCATGGGTAAATAAAATAGCATCAATATGATTGATATTTTCACGTAGCATTTGTTGCCTAAAATCACTTCCACAATCAATTAAATAATTATAAGTATCCCAAGAAATTAAAACAGAAGCTCTTAGTCGTTTATCTTTTGGGTTTTTCGAAAATCTAACAGGATGTGTACTTCCTATTACAGGAACTCCTGTAGATGTTCCTGTTCCTAAAAATGTAAGTTTTATTTTCATAGATTTCAAATTACAAGAGAAATTTAAACAAAAGTATATAAAAATTAACTTTTTTTCACTATTTTAACTACTTTTGCACACAAATTTTATAAAATGACATTAGAACTCAAAGGAGATACGATAATCAATTCAGTACCAACAACCAAAGATAAATCTTTAAAAATAAACTTAAATAATAATTTATACGGTTCTTTTGCAGAAATTGGAGCAGGACAAGAAACTGTACGTAATTTCTTTCGTGCAGGAGGAGCTTCAGGAACAATAGCAAAAGCAATGAGTGCTTATGATAAAGTATTTTCTGATGCTATTTATGGGGTTGAAAATGATGGGCGTTATGTTACTGAAAAACGCCTTGTTAAAATGCTTAAACATGAAATAAGGTTATTAGAAGAGCGTCTTGAATGTACTAGAGAACAAAACCCTGATAGAATGTATTTTTGTTATGCAAATACAGTTGCAACTATAAATTTTACTAAAAAATTTAAGGGACATGGTTGGGTTGGTATTCGTTTTCAAACAGAGGTAGATGGCGATTATAATGAAATTGTACTTCATGTTCGTTTTAAAGAAAATGAAGCACGTTTACAACAAGAAACGCTTGGAATTCTAGGAGTGAATTTGATTTATGGAGCTTTTTATTTGAATGATGATCCTAGAGAGTTATTAAAATCTTTTTACGATAATATTGATAAGGATAAAATCGAAATTGACATGATAAATTTCGATGGTCCAAGATTTAAAGATGTTGATAATCGTTTGATGAGCTTATTACTTATTAAAAACGGTATGACTAATGCAGTAATGTTTGGGCCTGAGGGGAATAGCTTATTACCTGCACAAGTGTTATATAAGAAAAATATCCTTGCTTTTAGAGGTAGTTTTAGACCTGTAACTAAGGTAAATATGGATATGTATGAAAAATCTAAGGAATTATTTTTTAAATCTAAAAAGGTAGATGAAGAAAAAACACAAGTAATTTTTGAAATTACCTTAAGTAATTTACGTTCTGAGGGGAAAATAAACGAACGTGATTTTCTTGATAGGGCTGAATTACTTTGTTCTTTAGGACAAAATGTTATGATTACCAATTATCAAGAATATTACCGACTTGTAGAATATTTTAGTGAATTTACTAAGCGTAAACGTATTGGTCTAGCAATGGGTGTTTATAATTTGATTCAAATCTTTAATGAAAAATATTATAGAAATTTGAGTGGGGGTATCTTAGAAGCTTTAGGTAAATTATTTTATCGAGATTTAAAAGTTTATATGTATCCTTTCAAAGATAATGATAAAAATTGTATTGTTGATAGTAATAACTTAAAAGTACATCCTAGACTCAAAGAGATGTATAAATACCTCAAATACAATAAAAAATTAGTAGATATAACTGATTATAATCCTGAAATTATGGATATTTTCTCTCGAACAGTTTTGAAAATGATACAAACAGGCGAAAAAGGATGGGAAGACCAACTTCCTGAAGGTATTGCCGAAATAATTAAAGAGAAAAATTTATTTGGTTATAAATCTTAAAAAAAGGGAGGCTGTCTAAAAAGGTATCATTACGAACGATAGTGAAGTAATCTCAAAAAATAAATTGTTGATTATGAGATTACTTCGAAATTATAAATTTCTCGTAAAGACTTGTTTTAATACTT
>PDWI01008175.1_pt1 | contig 12411 bp, 10 predicted proteins | sample 1430891 | NCBI WGS metagenome assembly PDWI01 (sample SAMN01162508, study PRJNA174530) | Oral metagenome, whole genome shotgun sequencing project. | biome: Marine environment; feature: Marine mammal; material: Swab sample of the gingival sulcus; isolation source: swab sample of gingival sulcus...
AATGTTATCTTTCTTTTTTCAAGCTCTGGGTTTGGTTCTGGAACAGCAGAAAGTAGCGACCTAGTATATGGGTGAACTGGGTTTTCAAAGATTTCCTTTGAAGTTCCCGTTTCTACCAATTTCCCTAGATGCAATACCCCTATCCTATCTGAAATGTACTTTACCATAGACAAATCGTGGGCAATAAACAAGTATGTCAAACCTATTTCCTTTTGTAAGTCCTTCATCAAGTTTACTATCTGAGCCTGTATAGAAACGTCAAGCGCACTTATAGCCTCGTCCGCTATTATCAATGATGGGTTCATTATAAGACTTCTAGCGATACCTATCCTCTGCCTTTGTCCGCCAGAAAACTGGTGGGGATACCTGTCAGTGTGAGTAGTGCTAAGCCCCACTTTTTCTAACATCTCGCCAACTTTGTTTTCCCTCTCTTTTGCACTTATATTTGGATAAAAATTATCTAAACCCTCTGCTACTATATCCAAAACTTTTTTTCTAGGATTTAGTGATGCCATTGGGTCTTGAAATATCATCTGCATTTTTTGCCTAAGAAATGAATTTTCCGAGCGACTTAATTTACCAGATATATCCTTGCCTTCAAATTCAACTTTTCCAGATGTTGGCTCGTACAGTCTTATCAAGGTTCTACCTATTGTAGACTTCCCTGAACCCGACTCACCAACAAGACCATAAGTTTCGCCACGTCTTATCTCAAAACTCACATCATCGACCGCTTTGACAGTTAACTTTCTGTTTACCCTAAAATACTGTTTTAAATTGTCAACTTTTAACAAAACGTCACTCATAGTCCTGCCTCCGACTTCATTTTATCAATTCTATTTTTTAACTGTAAAGGCATATCCACCTTTGGAGCATTTTCATTCATCAACCAAGAAGCCACTTTGTGAGTTTTACCAACATCATATAATTCAGGCTCTTTTCTAAAATCTATATTCAAAGCAAACTTATTCCTACTAGCAAAGGCACAACCCACAAAATCCTCGGTCAATTTTACAGGATTTCCTGGTATAGTATATAATCTCTCATCAAGATTTTTAATATCTGGTATAGATGATAACAATCCCCAAGTATAAGGATGTTTTGGCTCGTAAAAAATTTCATTTACACTACCTTTTTCAATTATCTTACCACCATACATAACATCAACATAATCAGCAACTTTTGCCACAACGCCTAAGTCGTGAGTGATGTATATTACAGACATATTTTTTTCTTTTTGCAGACTTCTAATAAGGTCTAATATTTTAGCCTGAACTGTAACGTCAAGCGCAGTAGTAGGTTCATCACAAATTAGTATGTCTGGGTCACACGCCAAAGCTATAGCAATAACTACACGCTGTCTCATTCCGCCAGAAAGTTGGTTTGGGTACTGTTTCATCCTTAATTTTGGTCTGTCTATACCAACCCTATCTAGCAAATACTCAGCCTTTGCCTTTGCCTCTTTTTTATTCATATTAGTATGTGCTAACATACCCTCCATTATTTGTTTTCCGATATTCATAGTAGGGTTTAGCGAAGTCATAGGGTCTTGAAATACCATAGCAATGTGTTTGCCACTTATTTTATCCCTAATATCCCTCTGTTTCATACTCAAAATGTCATAGGTTTCAAGAACTTCGCCATTTTCATCTATATAATTATATTCTATCGTACCTGAATTTATTATTCCGTTTGAACTCAAAATCCCCATTACAGCCTTGACTGTAACGCTTTTGCCAGACCCTGACTCGCCAACTATAGCGACCGTTTCTCCTTTATAAAGGTCAAACTTTAAATTTCTTATTGCATTTACCTTGCCAGTAGATGTTTGAAATGATATGTCTAAATCTCTTATCGAAAGAACTTGTTTTCTATCCATTTTAAGCCTCCTTCATTTTTGGGTCAAACGCATCTCTAAGACCATCTGCCATTATATTAAAACTAAGCATTAGTATCGCCAATACAACGGTTGGAATTGTAACCATATATGGGTGAACTAAGAAATACTTAAATCCTTCACTTATCAAAACTCCCAATGATGCCATAGGTGGAGCAAGCCCCAATCCAATAAAGGCAAGGAAAGACTCCATAAATATAGCATTTGGTATTGAGAACATACTCATTATAATTACTTGACCAAATATATTTGGTAAGATTTCTTTTAAAATTATGTTTTTCTTACTCGTTCCAAGCGTAGTAGAAGCGAGTATAAACTCTTGCTCTTTTAATTTCAAAACCTGAGCCCTAACAACCCTGCTCATACCTATCCAACCCTTTATAACTAAGGCAACCGTGATAGACATTATCCCCGGTTTCATAATAAGAACAAGAAGCGTAACTATTACTAAATTAGGTATTCCGTTTAGGATTTCTATAAATCTCTGCATAACTAAGTCAACTTTGCCACCAAAATATCCAGAAATAAGACCAAAAGCCATTCCTATTACAATGTCAATCGCCATAGCCAAAAATGCCATATAGAGGGAAATCCTAGTTCCTGTCCACGTCCTCGTCCATAAATCCATACCTAAATGGTCAGTTCCAAAAGGATAATATCTCTCAATCCCCTTTTCTGCGTAATAATCTCTTACTTTAACTTCTCCATTTACTTCTTTTTCTGATTTCCCGTCAAAAATCCCAAGTTTTTCTAAACCGTGAATTTTAGGCGGTAAAGACGCCCTTTCCATTTCCAAGGTATCGTACTTATCTTCATTCATATATGGTCCAAAAATAGAGAGTAAAATTACTAAGAATATAAATATTCCAGCAACAACAGCACCTCTATTCTTTTTAAATCTAGTAAACACATCTTTTAAAAATGAAGTTCCCTCCATTATTTCATAATTCATTGCGTTTTCATCGGATTTGGCAAATTCAAAATCATCTTTTAAATAAGTATATTCCATTATTTGCCCCCCTTTGCTAACCTTATTCTAGGGTCAATAACACCATAGAGCAAGTCTATTATCAACATAACAACTATAAACATAAGACTATAAATAAAGGCTATCGCAATAACTAAGTTATAGTCATTTACCTGTATCGCCTTAACGAAAAGCGACCCCAACCCAGGGATTGCAAATATTTTTTCAACAACTAGAGAACCTGTCATAAGGGTTACCACAAGAGGTCCTAAAACAGTTATTACAGGTATCATAGAGTTTCTTAATGAGTGCCTAGATATTATCTTTGTTTCTCTTATTCCCTTTGCTCTCGCTAGAAGTATATAATCGCTCGATAAAACATCTAGCATCTCACTTCTTAAGAACCTTGAAACAGTTGCAATAGTAAACATAGCCAAGGCTATTGTCGGTAATATTGTCGATTCATAAGGCATTGCCTTGTTATATGATATGGGAACAACGCCCCACTTAAAACCTATTAAGTATTGCAATATTAGGGCAAAAACATACGAGGGAACACTAACTCCTATTACTGCTATCACGCTTGTGGTAGTATCCCAAACAGTGTTATGTTTTATTGCAGCCAATATCCCCAAAAACAAACCAATTATAGTACCGAGTATAATTGCTTGAATACCAAGCCTAATGGTAATCATTATTCTAGGTTTAAGCATTTTAGATATTGGCATATTCTTCATAACGTTGTATGAAACGCCAAAATCACCTTGAACCATAAGCCCAACGTAATTTACAAACCTTTCAAGCACTGGTCTATCCAAACCATAAACTTCGTATATTATTTCTTTTTGTTCAGGAGACAGTTTCTCGTCATTAAATGGCGTTCCTGGCATTAGTTCTAACATTAAAAACAATACTAAAAGTATTGTTAATATTGTGAAAACTGAGATAACAAGTCTCTTCACTATATATCTAGTCATTTTCAACCCCTATATTACTATGTAAACTAGGCTCGCTCTTAATACGAGCCTAGTATTTATTTTTAAATTTATTCTTCTATATCAGCATACTTATACTTGAATTTAACACCTGCCACACTTGGAATTACACCCTTAACTTTAGGGTTCCAAAGAGCTGAGTCACCTACCTGATAAACAGGAATTGGTGCACCATGTCCAGGCATAAGTATTTTTTCAGCATCTAGCATTTTTTGCCATCTTACGTCTGCACTATCTTCAGCCGCCTGACATTCTTCCATAAGCTTTTCATATTCATCAGATTTCCAGTGAGCGTAGTTTGTTAAACCATTTTCCATAAATAACTCTAGGTATGTCATTGGGTCTTCATAGTCTGGACCCCATCTAGTTAAACCAAGTTCATAGTCAGTAGCTCTCATAAGTTTAAGTCTCGTTTTCTTAGGTTGTTGTTTAAGATTAATCTTAACTCCTTCTAGCGTTTTTTGGATATCAGCTTGCAAGAACTGGGCAACATTTTTACTCTGTTCTGAGTCCTCAAATAACAATTCAATTTCAACTGTATCCGTACCTAATTCTTTTTTAGCTTTTTCCCAGTATTCCTTAGCTTTTTCTTTATCATCGGATAAAACATCTCCGTTTGCATCTCTGAAGTCTACACCTTTTTCATCCTTTGCTAATCCAACAGGCACAAAACCATAAGCAGGTATAGAACCATCTTTCAATACATCTTCAGCTATCTGTTTTCTATCAAAAGAATATTTAAGAGCCATCGCTAAATTTTCATTATCAAGATTAGGTTTGTTGATATTTACGCTCAAATACCACAAATATGCGCCTAATTCTCTGCTATAATCTTTATGGTCTTTGTAATTTTCAACAAGTTCTCCAGTTAGTTTTACATAGTCAGCATTTCCAGACTCATACTCCATAACTGCTGATTGTGTATCAAGCATAACTTTGTATTCAAGACCATCGAGTTTAACATTGTCTTTATCCCAATAATCTTCGTTTTTAGCTAATTTCCAGCTAGTACCTTGTGTCCACTCAACCATCTTGTATGGTCCACATGAAATTGTGGCGTCAGCACTCAAACCATATTGGTCGCCTTTTTCTGTAACAAAGTTCTCGTTAGCTGGGAAGAAAGGTGTAAAAGCTGTTAATGACAAGAAGAAAGGAACTTTCTTTTCTAATTCAACTACTAAAGTTTTTTCATCAGTAGCCTTAACCCCTAGGTCATCTAAAGGAAGTTCACCTGTTATAACCTGAGATGCATTTTTAATTCCTGCAACTTCAAGCATATAAGCATATTCTTGTGGAACTTCTGGGTTTCCTAATTTTTTCCATGCAAACACAAAATCATTTGCTGTAACAGGGTCTCCATTTGACCATTTTGCATCTCTAATGGTGAATGTATAAGTCAATCCATCTTCAGATACATCTGTTTTTTCAGCTAGTGCTGGTACTGGTTGCCCCTCTTTGTTCATAAAATACAAACCATCAATACAAGAAGTTATAACTTCAAAAGCCAAACCATCTGTTGTAACCTGAGCATCCATATTGTTCAAATCTATATTTGTAATAAGTCTTAGGACTTTTTGTTTTGCTACATCGTCTCCTTTTTCTTCTGCACTCTCACCACCACAGGCTGTGAATGTGAATAAAAGCGTTATAGCCAGCAATAAAGATAATAGTTTTTTCATCTTTCTCCTCCAATTTTTACGTTTTGTTAATTTATTATTATGGCCATATAATAATAAAAATGTGCTCCTGCACACATTTAATTAATTAATATGATATACCATTTTTTTTGATTAGTCAAGAAAAAATTTATAATTATTAAAAAAAGCTTATTAAGATGTATTTTTTTACCCTCCTATAAAAGTGTTTTTAAGCTTTTTTTTGTTTATTGTTCCATTTTATAAACAGCAAAAGCATAATTATTTTTTGTTTTATGTCCTGACTTTAGCCAATACAGTTAAACTAACTTAATTCGTTTTATTCATTTATTTATAATAATACGGGTCATCATTATTTTATATCAATTCAAGCAATGTATATATATTCTTTATTTTTCAATGTGCAAAAATATAATTCAATAATAAAAGATACATACCACAACATTTATGGTATAATTTTATACATAAAATTTGGAGGTGTTATTATGGCAATAGAAAAAGCAAGAAAACATTTAGAAAAATATGATTTAGCAGACAAAATTCAGGAGTTTGATGTTTCGAGTGCAACTGTAGAGCTAGCAGCAAAGGCTCTAGGAACAGAGGAAGAAAGAATTGCAAAAAGTCTTTCATTTAAAATAAAGGACGAAGCAATAATAATAGTATGTGCAGGAGACGCAAAAATAGACAACAAAAAATACAAGGCAGAGTTTTCTACTAAGGCTAAGATGTTATCGAGAGAAGAGGTTTTGGACTTAATAGGGCACGAGGTTGGCGGAGTATGTCCTTTTGGTATAAATGATGGAGTAAAGGTCTATCTTGACGAGTCTTTAAAGAGGTTTGAAACTGTTTTTCCAGCTTGTGGTAGCCCAAACAGTGCAATAGAGTTAACAATAGAGGAATTAGAAAAAGTTTCTCTATACACAAAATGGCTAGATGTATGTAAAATTTAATTGCCTTAGAATTCAGTTTTTTTGGTCAAACCAAAACCTGTTACACTCATAATTTAATCCAAGTTGCAATAGTCGATAAAAATCACACGACAATTGAAAGGATTTTAAAATGAAAACGTATAAAAAATATATTATTATAACTTTTCTAGCTTTTGTTATTCTTCTAGTTTATTTCAACAAGCACGAAAGTTCTATTTCATATAAAAAAAATGGCACTCTAATAATAGCTGAAGAACAGGCTGAATTTATAGATTTTGACAAAGCTATTGCAGAAAGTTATCTTATAGCTGAGGCAAGTCTAAACGATATAGAGCGCAAAAATAATGAAATGGTATATAAATTTAAAATTAACAATATTATAAAAGGAAACGAATGTGATAAGGACATTACTGTAATTGATAATATAAGCAATGTGCTTGTAAACGCACCCAACGAACAAATAACTTATCGCAGCGGAGCTTACGACTATAAGATTGGCAATGACTATATTTTAGTTTTAGAAAAACATATTTCAGTATATTACGATAATGATATTTATATCGTGGTTTCTGATATTTTTATGCCTGTAGAAGACGATACAATTAAACCACAAATGTATTACAGAGAATATAAAATCAACGAACAAGATACCATAAACAAGAAAGACTTTTTACTATATGTTGATAATCTAAAATTAAGAAAAAATGATTATGATTTTGACAGTATGATTTATGGAACAGAATATGTTAAATCATCAGATATAAAAGATATAGTAAAAAATTCTCAACATATCGTAAAAATTAAAGTTAATGATATGTATGTTGAAGGTAATACAAATAGAGATACCTATTATTGTGAAATAATAGAAGAATATAAGGGAGAAATTAAGGCTTTTGAACAAAACGAAAATATCTCTGATAAAAAAATAATCAGAATACCATTTTTTAAAGGAACTGTATCTACTGGAAAAGAATACATTGTTATGCTAAATGAGATAAACGAAACCTCACTTATATACGTATTATCCTCAAAAAACAGTCTGTACGAGCCAACAGATAAAACAATAAATCTAGTATATAATTAAAATTTAATTTTCTCTTTTGCGAAATTTTATAAAATAAGGTATAATAATTTAGTTATGGACTTAGACTATTATTTAGTAAAAGGAGAGTTTTAAGATGAGCAAAAAAGAGGGTAAGTTATCAATACACAGTGAAAATATTTTTCCTATTATAAAAAAGTGGTTGTATTCAGACCACGATATATTTATAAGAGAATTAACTTCAAACGCTGCTGACGCAATAAGCAAAATGAAACACCTTGTTTCTGTAGGAGAGGCAGAAAATGACCAAGACTACAAAATCGAGGTAGTTTACGACAAGGACAATGAAATACTACAATTCAAAGACAACGGTCTTGGTATGACAGCAGAGGAAATAGAGGAATACATAAATAAAATTGCCTTTTCTGGGGCAGAGGATTTTGTAAAAAGATTTAAGGACAAGGGTGATGAGGAACAAATAATCGGACACTTTGGGCTTGGTTTTTACTCTGCATTTATGGTGGCAGAAAAGGTTACAATAGACAGCCTAAGTTATAAAGAAGGCTCAGACCCTGCTTTTTGGGATTGTGACGGCGGTATCGATTTTAAAATGGACAAGGGCAAAAGAACAGAGCGAGGAACTACAATTAGTCTATTTTTATCAGAGGATGGCAATGAATTTAAAAACGAATACAAGATAAAAAACACACTAAATAAATATTGTAATTTTATGCCTTACCCTATCTATTTTGAAAGCATAGAGGAAAAAGCAGATGATGAAAAAGAAAAAGGGGAAATTAAACCTATAAACAAGACAAAACCTCTATATTTAGAAAATCCATCTAACGTATCAGACGAGGACTACAAAGAATTTTACAGAGATACCTTTGTCGATTTCAAAGAACCCCTATTTTGGATACACCTAAATATGGACTACCCATTTAGACTCAAAGGAATACTTTACTTCCCTAAAATAAGCGATGACTTTGGCGAATTAGAAGGTCAAATCAAACTATACAACACCCAAGTATATGTGGCGGACAATATAAAGGAAATTATTCCTGAATTTTTAATGCTATTAAAAGGCGTTATAGACTGCCCTGATATGCCACTTAACGTGTCTAGGAGTTTTTTGCAAAACGATGGTTTTGTAAAGAAAATTTCGGATTATATAAGTAAAAAAGTTTCTGACAAACTCGTTTCACTATTCAAGACCGATAGAGAAAATTACGAGTCTTACTGGGATGACATCCAAGTATTTATCAAGTTTGGAATACTTAGAGAGGACAAGTTCTACAGCAAGGTAAAAGATGCTGTGCTATACAAAAATACAAAGGGCGAAGTTAAAACAATAAACGATATTATCCCAGAAGAAAAGGGCGAGGAAGTAAAACTAGAAGATAAAAAAATCATCTACTATACTGACAATATAGAAGTGCAAAACACCTATATAGACCTTTTATCAGAAAGCGGAAAAGAAGTATTTATACTAGACCAAGTTATAGACTCTGCATTTATCAACTATATTGAGGGAGAACACCCAGAAATAATGTTCAAAAGGGTTGACTCAGGGGTAGAGGATTTTGCTGAGGACTCAGAAATAGAGGATAAAATCGAAGAAATTGAAGAAAATGAAAAAGACGATAATGCTGAAAACTCTGAAACAGAAAAGGTAAGCCCGCTTAGTCAAAAGTTTAGAGATGTTTTAGGATTAGAGCAAATAAAGGTCGAACTCAAAAAATTGAACAACAAACAAACGCCTGCACTTATTGTATTATCTGAGGAAAGCAGAAGGATAAGAGATATGATGAAGATGTACTCTGCTGGCGGAAATGCACCGGAGTTTCCATTAGATGAAAAACTAATTCTAAATACCGAAAACGAATTAATTAAATTCATCATAAAAGACGAGTCAAACGATGATAAAAAGAATTTGATTATTAAACAAGTATACGACCTAGCAAGTCTCGGCAATGGAACGCTTAGCGGAAAAAATATGCAAGAGTTTCTAAAACGCAGCCAAGAAATTCTAGTCGATTTCTTGAAATAAATTAAAATAAGGAAGAAAAATTGGCTAAGAACAGAAAAACGAAAAAAAGTAATACAAAATTATACCTTATAGTATTCTTTTGTACTTTGCTTGCCACCTTGATAGTCTTTGGAAGTATAACGGGGATATATATAAAGGGAAAAGAGGCAAGATACAAGAGGGAATTAGAGACGGCTATAGGGCACGAGGAAAAAAGAAGTAAAAAGACAGGCGAAGAACCTACCATAAAAAAGGAACTTGACCTAAACACGCTAGATGGACTTATCGAAGCCTCTGAAAGAGTCAATATACTATTACTGGGTACCGATGGCGGTCGTTCTGATACCATAATTCTCGCTTCTTACGAACCTGAAAATCGAATTTTAGACTTTGTTACAGTGCCTAGAGATACCTATCACAGAGTTCCTGGACACAATATGCTAGCACAAAAAAAGATAAATGCTGTATATGGTTTTGGAAAAAAAGAAGGTGGCGGCAAAGGTATGAAAGCCGAAGTTTCCCAAATTTTAAAAGTACCTATACATTATTATGTGATAGCTGATTACCAGTCTATAGCTGCAATAGTAAACTCAATAGGCGGAGTCGAGGTTTATGTTGACCAAAAAATGGACTATGACGATGAATATTGCGATCCACCGCTACATATACACTTTGAAGTAGGAAGTCATAATTTAGACGGAAGTCAGGCAATCCAATACCTAAGATGGCGAAAAAACAATGGCGAAGATGGCGCTGGAGATATTCCAAGAACTAGAAGGCAGATAGATTTTGTAAAAAAAATAATAAGCAAAACAGTAAGTTCTTTCAAATACGACGATGTGATAAAGACTTGTTATGACTACGTTAGCACAGATATGCCAATAACAGAGGTCATTTTCTATGCTTCTACCTTGTTTGGATTTGACCCAGAAAACGATATAGAAACCCACATTTTACCAGGGGAAGCTGTATTTAACCAACTAAGTTACTATGAACACGATGAAGAAGCAACAAAAGAAATGATGATGGAAATATACAAAAAAGGGCTAGTAGAGGAAGAAAACAAAGAGAACGAAGCAAAAAATCAAGAAGACAACGAAGAGTAAATTTTGAGGTTAACATGGCACTTTATTTGGTAGCAAGTCCAATAGGAAATTTAAAAGATATCACTTTGAGAGCTTTGGAATGTTTGGAAAATGCAGACTATGTATATTGCGAGGACACCAGAGTCTCTCAAAAGCTTTTATCACACTATAATATAAAATCGAACCTCAAATCCTATCATGAACATAGTGACATATCAAAACTAGAGGAGATATTAAAACTTTTAAAAGATGGCAAAGAAGTAGCATACCTAAGTGATGCAGGTATGCCGTGCATATCTGACCCGGGGAAAGACCTAGTAAATCTAGCGATAAAAAACGGGGTAGAATATAGCATAATTTCAGGAGCAAGTGCTGGGATTTCAGCTTACGCAGTTTCTACTTTTGACAGTAAAAAATTTACCTTTGTTGGATTTTTGGATAGAAACAATTTTAAAAACGAACTAGAAAACCTTAAAAGTATAGAGCACCCAATACTTATCTACGAATCCCCTCATAGAGTAGAAAAATTGTTAAAAGAAATTTTAACTGTATTTGGAGATAGGAAAATAAGTATTGCTAGGGAAATAAGTAAAATACATGAAAGTTTTTTGCACGGGAATATTAGCGAATTAATAAATCACGATGAAATTAAAAACCCAAGGGGAGAGTTTGTCTTAGTCGTCGAGGGAAATACAAGACAAGAAAAAACATTAAGTAGAGAAGAAATAATTAAGATAGCCAAACAAAGATTAAAAGATGGAGAAAAAATAAGCCTAATAGCCAAAGAAATGGCAAAAACAGGCGAAGTTAGCAGAAATGAAATCTACAAAATTTTATCAGAATAAAAATAGCCATAAACGGCTATTTTTTTAATCATCTTTCAAAACTTTTCATCAAGTCTTGGAAAATATCAAAACCTCTATTTTTCCATGCCTCACAAAGTTTTTCAGCCTGCTCATTGGAATAAACTCTCAAATCAATTTTTATAAGCCTTTTTTCATCCTCATTTATTACACACTCAACAACCGTTTCATCTTCAGCAATTTTTTTATATTCTGCATTTATAAATTTTGCCTTGGCTTTTTTTCTTTTAAAAACGCTAATAGCCATATCTAATTTTGCCTTATGAAAGTCGTTTATTTTTGGCAACAAAGGTAGTAAAACATCTTGAGCTGACTTACTCAAACTGTAATAAACTATATTTTCCTTATATTCTTCTACTACTAGATTAAGTTCGCAAAGTTCTCTCAAAACTTCACTGATAACTAAAAGTTCCAAAATTTCTTGAGATAATAAAATTTCCTCTATATCTCCTATGCTTATTGGAAATCCAAGTTCATAGAGAAGATATAAAATAATCAACTTTTCTCTAAAATATTTATTTTCGTCTTCAAACATCTATTTCTCCATAAATTATTTGTCTATTATTTTCTTTTTAGACCGTATCCGCCCTTAATTGGCTTTGTTTCGTGTACAGAAATAAAGGTATCCTCACTCGCCTCTTTAAGTTCTTTTATAATCTTTTTAACTGAACTTCTTGGCAATAATGTATATACAATTGTTCTTTCCTTTACTCTCCCCATAGCCTCTACCCTAGTGTATGCAAAGCCTCTATTATATAGGATATCACAAATTTCCTCTGACTTTTCCACACCGACTATTACCTGTAATTGCGATGTTCCAATACCAAAAATATTTTCGAGTGTGCTACCTAAATAGTTTCCTATAGTAAAACCAATAGCATAAGCAAGTCCTTTGTACGGGTCACTTGATAAATCTGTCAACACTTTAGCTACAAGAAGGAGCCATAAA
>PDWI01008177.1_pt1 | contig 12410 bp, 7 predicted proteins | sample 1430891 | NCBI WGS metagenome assembly PDWI01 (sample SAMN01162508, study PRJNA174530) | Oral metagenome, whole genome shotgun sequencing project. | biome: Marine environment; feature: Marine mammal; material: Swab sample of the gingival sulcus; isolation source: swab sample of gingival sulcus...
TTCCTTGAACTTTTGATCAAGGTAAGCCTGAATATTTTCCCAAATAGCAAAGCCATAGGGTTTTACAACCATGAAACCTTTTACGGGGCTATAATCTGCCAAATCTGCCTTACGAACTATGTCCGTGTACCACTGCGCAAAATCTTTGTCCATGTTTGTAATTTCTTTTACAAAATCTTTTTCGGTATTCAAAACCAACCTCCTCTTTGTAGACCGAATCAATCGGTCAGCTAAATACTTTATGAAATCATTAGAACAATAAAAAATTTCTAATACTTAATATAATCATAATCAAGTGATTCAATATATTTTAGAAAATCATCCTTTTTTATGCTCATCATAGCAGTGTTTCTATTCGGATGAAAATTAACAATTTCTGAAGTGAAAATCTTATTATCAAGCACCAACGTAACATCTTGATTAGTATCGTTAATTAAACCAAAAGGTCCAACACAACCAGATTCTAACGCTAAGTACTTTTTCAATCTTTTATCTGAGCAAAAAGATAACTTGCCGCTATCTAATACATCAGCTAAATCACTTAATGAAACATCTCTCGCTTCATCAATTACACATAAATAGTGATTTTTACCTTTTTGGTCTCTTACAAAAAGATTCTTAAAATGATTCCCTGCTACTTCTTCCATTATATGAGCCATATCTTCCATTGTTTTAACAGCTTCATGCTCATAAATTGAATACTCAATTCCTAATTCATCTAAATATTTTTCGATTTCCATAAATATCTCCTATATCCTCTAATGATGTCAATTGCTGTAATTTTAACAAGATAAGACTTTCTTGTCAAGTTAAATTATCTATAAAAGTAGACAAAATATAATTAAATTACTTTCCCCAATTTAGCCCGATGTTATGCTTACTTGCTAATTGATAAATCTTTTGTGCACTAGTCAAATCCTGTACGCCTAAACCCACTGTTTTAAATACGATAATTTCCTCCTCGTTTTCTCTAGCAGAGATTTTGCCACTTAATACATCACCTATATCACCAGTAAAATGTTTTTCCTCTATTATCCCCTGGTTAAGTGGCGTAATGAAATCACCAGACTCAGCTAAAACAGCTTCCTTAGAATCAAAATATATTTTAGGATTATATGTAAATATCTTAGGGTCTAATTCTTGCATATCTGGCGTATACGAACCAACGCAACTAATTGTTGCACCCTTTTTAACATACTTAGCATCAAAAACCGGCTGATTAGAAGTTGTAACAGTTATTATCAAATCTGCATCCTTTATAGCTTCATTAGCCGATTCAAAAGCTTTGATTTCAACATTTTTAAACTTTGCTTGCATATCTTGCACGAATTTTTTAGTTTTTTCAAAATCTCTAGCACTGATATTTACCTGTTTTAATTTCCTAGCACACAGCATGGCTTCTAACTGTTTTTCAGCCTGTCCACCCGTACCTATCATAGCACCTACTTCACACTTATTCTTAGCAAACAATTCAAAAGCTAAACCTGATGATGCACCAGTACGCATCGCTGTTACACATTCACCATCTAAAATCGCTAGTATAGCCCCTGTTAAACCATCAATTAACAAAACCTGAGAAGAAATAACAGGCATACCTTTTTGCTGATTTTCTGGGAATACATTAACAATTTTAACAGCTGCCGCTTCCTCTTTTGCAGAATAAGCTGGCATAAATAAAAAACAAGAAGAAGGCACAGCCGCTTCTATATTAGTTCTTAAAGGTACTTCACATTCGTTTTTTGAAAATAACTGATATGCTATTTTATTAGATGCAATAGCATCCTTAATAGTAAAAACCTTTTCAATATCTTGTTTTGATAAAAGCAACATAACAAACCTCCTCATTATTCAATTTTCTAAAAAAAAAAGAACCCTTAGGGTTCTTCTACAAATGGTCGGGGCGGCAGGATTTGAACCCGCGACCCTCTGGTCCCAAACCAGATGCGCTACCAAACTGCGCTACGCCCCGTTATCTTACGAAGAGAATATTAGCATATTTTTAACACAATGTCAACATAAAAAAATAAAAAATTCATAAAAAAAACTGACACCAATAAACCTCGCATATTGCAAAGCTTTATGGGGTCAGTTTTATATACTAAGACAGGATTTAATCGAACCCAAAAATATTTAATTCATCTCTTTTAAGTTTAATTTTCTATCTGAATTCATTTCGTAAGAATATCCTCTATACGCACTCTCAATATCACCATAAGACCAATCCAGTTTATCCATATCATTGAATGAAGTCTCAACATGAGGTAAAGCATACCTATATAACATGTTGTTTATCATCTTAACAGTCTCTTGCCTACTAATTTCTTGTCTTGGCTTAAACGTTCCGTCATCATAACCAATTGAAATACCATATCTATTTAAAGCGTTTATATTATCTCTAGCCCAATGATTAGCAACATCTGTATATGGTTCTTCCACTACACCAACATTTGATATATCAAGCTTTAAATAATTACCTATAACACTAGCTAGTTCACCTCTGGTAATCTTGTTATTCGGTTTAAATGTGCCATCTTCATAACCACTAAATAAACCATAGCTAATGGCATCATCAACATATCCAGCGTACCACTCATTTTCAGGCACATCGCTAAATTTTCTTTTAGCCATATTCGTAGGTAATTTATTGTCATTTTTAAGACACCTTGTCAACATTGCTGCTACTTCTGCACGCGTAACAGAATCTTCCTTACCAAAATTACCATTAGGATATCCATGTATATAAGGTTTCACATAATATTTAGTGTTTAATTTATTAACACTTACATCTATCGACGATACTGCCTCGGGATAAATTTTTTCATTGTTATCTTCTTGCAAGACCGCCTGCACTTCACTTATACTAGCTTGTGGATTCTCAGCCCTTAATTGAATATTAAGACTCGAACTATCCCCTTGCCTAATATTACCAACAGGTATCATTATGTGTCCATTTTTAACCTTATGCTGATTGTTAGCCGGCACAAAACCTTCTGGGATTTTAACCGCTATTGTTGCTTTTTTAATATCTTTATTTAGGTCATTCTTATATTTTAGTCCAAAGTTGAAGTCTGAACCAACAAAACCTTTTCTATCAGCAGAATGTATTTCTAACACTAGAGCATCTCTTTTACCATAAAGTTTACCAGTCTGTTTGTTAATACTTACATTCTTCTTAACCTTGATAGTTTTACCATTGTTATCTTTAGTTTCTATTACAAAACTATCTTTTCCAACAGCATTTTTTGCAGGAATATATATCATACTACCGCTCGCAGGATTCATAAATAGCTTCCCTTTTTTAGGAGCCTCTTTTATCTTATCATCCCTATCTTTATTTTCGCTCTGATAAGCTACATAAGAACCATCTTGAACATTATCACTAGTTTTATTTACATAAGTGTCGCCAACTTTTTTATTATTCTCTAAAATAGATTCAGTTTTAACATCTTTGATAATTTCTAAGCCGTTATCTTCTTTAGGCTGAGCTACTGCATCTTTTATCTTCACAATAGTTTTTTGCTCACCCGCTTTTTTATCAGTAGCTCTTTTATCATCAGAATCCTTGAAATCATCATTGTATTTATGCTTTTTCTTTTTGCTACTTTTTTTATTCGAACTCACCTTTTTTTCCATAACAATGTCTTCTGCTAACAAATTACCATTAACTGTATCTACAATAATCACTTTATCTGGGTAACCAGTTTTTTTAGCAACTAAAGCATAAGGAACCGCATCTAATACACTAAAAGCATATTTTCCATCGGAATCTGTTACATAAGCATTGGGATTACTAATACCACTAATAGCTTTTAACTCAACTTTTCCTGCTGCAATATCCGCTTCACCATCTCTATCTATTGGATATAATTCCAAAGTAACACCTTTAAGTGCTTTACCTGACTCATCAGTAACTACACCTTGTTTTAAATTCACATCAATAATTTTAACGCTACCTTCAGCGCCCGCTTCAACATCAAATCTACTTAATGCTAAAATACCCTTTTCAATATTATTTGGGTCTACCTTATAGCCGATTTCTATTTGATACGTTTTACCAGCTTCGAGGTGTTTTAAAATATATTTACCATTATCATATTTAGCCTTTGCTAGATGGGTCTCTACATACTTACCATTATCATCTTTTTTTAGCCATACTTTAACATAAGTATTTGACACATCAATCTCTTCATTGTCTTTTAATATACTACCAAGCACGGTTGTATATGTCCCAATATTAGTAACATCTTCAGAAGACATCGCACTTAACTTATAGTCTACGCCACGTTTATCAGTTAAGGTGATATCAAATAATTTATTAGCACTTTCAACACCTAATAACGCCATCCCGTTTTCATCACTTTTCTCTGAGACTATCACATTATTTTCTTTTAAAGACACTTTAATGTCTTTTAAAGCTGAACCAGTTTGATCTATGATCTTTGCATTCACATAAGCAGGGTTGGCAAAAGCTTTTACTTCAGAATCTTCACTTTCAAACGCCATGACGATTTGCTTCAATTTGTAATTACCTGTATCTAGCGTGTCAAAATCAACAGCATCTCCATTAGCGTTTGCTACTTTTGTGGCAAATAACTGCCATGCCCCACTATTATCTTGCTTAAATAGCTCCACAACAGCCTCAGGCTCAAGTCCTGTTGCACTAATTTTTTCATTTCCTACCACTGTCAAATTAGGTGCTTTTGGTAAAACCTCAACATCTCTTAGTTTTATCACTGTATTACCATCAGTATCAGTAACTGCGTAATAATAATGCTTAGCACCAACACTTGAAGTATCTACATTCATTTCACTAGCAGAATAGCCTGCTGGCTTTATCACACCATTTGTTTCAGCATATGATTCATATATTTTTATATTATTACTTAATTCAGCATCATCATCTTCTAAATCTGTTGCCATCGCTCCATCACTTTTAAGTATTAGCTCTTCTCCTTTAGTAACACTAACAGCCTTGATCTCATTTAAACTCAATTCCGGAGCGTTGTTATCTTTGGTGATATGAATTGGTGCTTTTTTGGGACTTTGAATTTCATCTACTGTTTGGAATAAACCATAATTTTCAGCATCATCTTTATTTTTCACTAAATTTTCAAATACACAAGAGCCAGCTTGATTAAATTTTTGTTCATACAAAGCACCATTACCATTAGAACCTTTTACAAGTTGAACACTTGCATGATCTTCTATACCAGTAACCTGAATGTCATTACCATTTATATTTTCTACAAATGTTTTTTTACCATCGCCATTAAAGTCAGCATAATCTCCTATCATATATTCAAGCATAGGTGGTCTAACAACAACAGCTCTTTTAATATACGATGTCTCCGTACCATTGGTAACCGTATAAGTCACTTCATACGTACCAACTTTATTTATATTTACTTTGCTAGCATCAATGTCATTTACTGCTCCTTTATCTTTTCCATTTAAACTATAAGTAGCGCCTTGTTCTTGATACTCTTCGTCCTTAACAACAAATACAGTAGGTTCTCCGTTTAATTTAATATGTGGTATATGATCATCATGTTTTACTGTAACAACTTCTGAAAATTCTGAATTTAAACCATATAATCTTTGTAGTACTTTATAATCACCATCCGGAATACCAGCTAATTTACCATGTAGCTCATCAGCTAAATTATTTCCTTTTTTCATTTTTAGTTTGGCATGTTTACCGTCTTTATATAAATCTTTAGCATCTGCTACTTCAATAACTTGTCCACTTACTATATTAACAGGCGTTCCATCACTCTTATACAAAAAAACACTGGCAGTAGACAAGGCATCGATATTGATACTGGAATCTGCATTTATATTTTCTACACTCACTGCAGGTTTATAAGGTTTTACTTTCACCAACCTAATAGCCGGTATCGCTTCTAAACCATCAGTATCTTTTACCGTATATTTTATTTCATACTTACCAACAAACGGTTTAAAAGCATGTTTATTTTCATCAATTGGTGCACCATCTTCCTTTAAAGCCGGATTAGTAACTTGTATAACATCATTCTTCCCTTCTTTACTAAACATAGGATTCTCAATAGTTACTTTAGGAGTTAAAAACTTATTTACTTGACCATCCCATACAGTGATAGCAGAACCAGGGCTTTCTGGTCGTAAATTATCTTCAGCATCACTTACCGTTGCCCCCTGTTCTTCATAAGAATATGAGTTGGCATCTCTAGTAAAAACATTTTCTATTACAGGATTTCCTATTAAGGTAATCTCTGGTCTTTGATAAGTTCTAGTAATATTGATAGAATCAGTTGACTCACTCTCCACACCATTGATAATTTGAACAGCTGTATAATCTCCGTCAATAGGATTTACAAATTTACCTTTTCCTTTACCATGCCCGTCATCTTCAAGAATAATACTAGCAACAAGCTTACCAGCATTATTTTTAATTTCAACTACTGCACCTGGTTCACCTTCCACAAATATAATCGAACTTTTATAATCATGCTTAAAAAGAATTGGTTTTTTCGGCGCTACTTTAACAAGCAAAGTTGCAACACTTGTTAGTGTATTATCAGTAACAGACCACGTTAAAGTATATAGCCCTGCTTTTGTCAAATCTACCTCGCTAGCTTGAGGTATATTGATATTCCCTACTGCAATATTATTACCATCACCATCCTGGGCACTAACACTTGGTAAAGTGTATGAACCAGCGTTGTTTTTCATTACAAATTCAGTAGTAGCTTGCCCCAAGCTAATTGTTGGTGCCTTGATTAAATAAACTACATTAGAAGAAATACTATCTATACCATTATTACTAGACATTGCATAGTATTTATCCATATTTAAAGAATTTACCACTTGTGATTGACCTTGAGTCATAAGTCCTAAATCCTTAGTAAAACTACCAAGCTTATTGTAAAGAACTACCCTACCAGTAGTTTTAGCAGTTACAGTTATCGCATCCTTATTCAATCCTGTCAACGTCAGTTCAGGAGGCGCAATTTTTAGTACTACCGCTTGTTTTGTATTATCTATAACAGCCCCCATTTTAGCATCTTTTATTGTTACCTTAGATGTATCATAAGCGATAGTTTTAGGTAAATCAGACTTCACCTTATTTATAGGTAATACTAATTGACTTTCTCCATTTGCAATGGTATACACATTTTCAACAATATCACCTGCTAAGTTTTCTTCAACTAAAGTAAATGATATTGTACCATCTGTTCCGTCTGTACCAATAGCTAATGGCTGACTAGAATGTCTTTTAACAATAATTTCATCACCACGTTTTTCTACACTCAACTTACCAGCATCTAATGGTTTAAATTCCATACTACCATGTTCTATAAACAAAACTGAATCATAAGCATAATCACCAAAGTCACCTATTAAAAATTTGACAGTCTGTTTCCCCTTTTTAAGCGCTATATTCGCTGTAAAGGTTTTAGTCAGACCATTTAAGTTAATATTAAGTTTTTCAGATTCGTATCCGTTTTGAGTAGTATTACATCTAAAAAATTCAGAATTTACTTTTTGATTAACAGTCGCTATCGCAATTTCATCATTTGTGTTTGGTACCACTGCATAATTTTTTTCATTCGCTAACACAATCCCAAATCTATCGTTGTACTTTCCTAAAGAATATTTAGTATATTCCTCTGAACCAATAGCATATTTTAGCTTCATATTTTTAGTTGTTTCACCATTACTAAAAGCACTATCCTTCATATCAATGGTAAACGATATACTAGCAGGATCGTTTACTTTCACATTAAACAATCTATCATTACGATAATTTGACGCTCTTATTGCCTTACTAATGACGCCACTTTCGCCATAAGACAAATCGTTTTTCAAATTACCCGTACTTAAAGCAACACCTTTATCAAAATCTAAAATATAATTTTTCCCCGTTCCTTTCGTGCCAGTAAAAGAACCAATTTGAATGTTATTATTGCTACCAAATTTTATTTGAACATCTGAAATTTCTACTCTGCCAGCAGCAATAGCATCTTTGATATCTTGATTAAATAGATTTTTTATAACAAAATCTTTAGCATTTTGATTTGGATTATACAAAGTAACATCAATATTATTCCCGTCTGCATAAATAGTGTTATCAAATACCCTAGTAGGTACAACACTTAATATCATTGCTAAAGTAAGTACAATTGCCATGACTTTTTTTAGTTTCATAATTCCTCCCAATACACATAAACTTCCATAAGCTAAACTACACTTTTATAATTCCTATTTTATATACTAAGCAATTATCGATATAAAATTAAATATCTTTAAACATGTTTATTTAATTTAATACATATTAATTTTCCAACATATTTTTTGTATAATAATGCTTTAATGTATAAAAAATTTATTGCAAACATGGTTATTTTAATGGTACAATTTATCATAGTAGACATTAACTTTAGAAAGGAGTTATGTATGAAAAAAACCACTAGATACCTTGATTTGGTACAAACAGCAAGATTTATTAAACACAAAGGTACAGCAAACGCTATAGCAGAACTTGTTGAATACATTGAAGCAGATTTTAAGCGTTTTGATGAATTCCAAAAGATGCCAAGAACTTGTCACCATTCAGAAGTTGGCGTGTGCGAGCTTATGCCAATTGGTGATGATGAAATTTACACATTCAAATATGTAAATGGTCACCCATCAAACCCATCAAAGAACTTCCTAACTGTTATGGGCGTTGGCTTACTAGCTGATGTGCAAACTGGTTATCCGCTAATGTTCGGTGAAATGACTTTACTAACGGCTTTAAGAACTGCTGGAACATCTGTTTTTGCAGCTAAATACCTAGCTAGAAAAAATTCAAAGAAAATGGCTCTCATCGGTAATGGCTCACAAAGCGAATTCCAAGCACTAGCTTTTCATAAAGTTATTGGCATCGAAGAAATCCACTGTTATGATATTGATGAAAAAGCGACTGATAAGCTAATGGAAAACCTAAAAGATGTTGAAGGTTTAAAATTGATTAAATACAATAGTACAGCAGAGGCTGTTAAAGGCTGTGATATTGTTACAACAGTTACAGCAGACAAAAAGTTTGCAATAATCCTTACTGAAGATATGATTGAGCCTGGCATGCACTTAAATGCAGTTGGTGGCGACTGTCCAGGAAAAACTGAACTTGATTCTAAAATACTACACATGGGTGATGTTTATGTTGAATTTGAACCACAAAGTAGAATAGAAGGCGAAATTCAGCACCAGCCAGATGACTTTAAAGTAATTCATATCAATGAAGTTGTTGAAGCTGGTGGAGTTGACAGAAAAGATGACGATATTACTATATTTGATTCCGTTGGTTTTGCCATTGAAGACCACTCTGTATTAAAGTACATTTACGATGCAGCAATCAAAGATGGCTTTGGTGATGATGTTGTCTTGGTACCTGAAATTGAGAACCCTAAAAACCTATTTGGCGTTTTGAATTTGTATAAGTAGAAATCAAGGCTTGAGCAAATGCTCAAGCCCTTTTTTTACTGTTTAGTGCCACACTCTGAACAAAACTTAACGCCAACATCTAAGGTGTTTCCACAATTAGTACAGAACTTAGCCTTTTCTTGCTTCGCCCCACACTCTGGGCAAAATTTGGCATTATCTCCTATGCTAGCCTTACAAGATGTACAAGCTGCGCCACCTTGAACCGCACCTGTTCCTACCGCTACATTAGGCGCTTGATTTTGCTGAGGTGCCTGCTGTGCTGTTTGCTGATTATTCATTCCATTCATCACACCTTGCATCATACCTGCCATACCTACACCCATTGTGGCACCTGCACCAATTTGCATCCCCATACCAGCCATGTTGCCACCACCTTCGTTTTCGGCAGCAGCCACAGTTGCATCAGCCATAGCATCAGTCATTTGTTTACGCTGATACATATCCATGCCACCAAGTGCACCAATAGTTGCTCTTTCGTCCATCGCCTTTTCAACTGCATCTGGTATACTAATTTGCCTTAAACTAAAACTAATTAATTCTAAACCATACTCAGTAAATTTATCTTTTACATCGTTTAGCACCATATCAGAAAACTCTTTGACATTGGCATAAGCATCAAATAAACTAACCTTAGACTCTGCAAAAAAGTCGGTAAAACTAGTTGTTAAAAAAGCATTTAGTTGTGGTTTACATTCAGCAACCGTAAACTCGCTATCCGTGGCAACCAATTTTTTAAGTGCAACAGCTGGGTCAACAATTTTATAACTATAATAAGCGTTGGCACCTATTCTTAGAATACCAAACTCTGGATCTTTAACAGCTATCTTACTCGGTGTTCCCCAGGCCTGCTGAATTTTATCATCTACTGAAAAGAAATAAATATCGACTTTAAAAGGACTTTCAAAACCATATTTCCAAGATTTTAGTTTTGTTAAAATTGGCATATTGCTAGTTGAAAGCTCATATAAACCCTCATTAAATATATCAGCAACTTGCCCTTCATTAACAAAAACCGCCATCTGCCCTGGTCTTACAGTAAGCTTTGCTCCCATCATTATTTGCTTACCACCGTTTTCAAATTTATGTGCCAAAATATCCTTGTCATCTGTCTGAAACTCAATGACATCAATAAGTTGACCGCGAATAAAGTCCATTACACCCATAATAACCTCCTGAATTAAAAATCCTGCGTAACTATTTCATACTTATATATAACTTCATTTTATCACATATAACATAGAATTGCATTTTAATTCTTAGTTTTTTCTTAATATTGCTTTTAGAGTTGATTTATATGAAAAAATCGAATACAATGAAACTACAAAACAACAAAAGGAGCGAAGCATGAACAAGAGTACCAATCATAAAAAAATAGTGACAATTATTGTTACCTTTGTAGCTTGCATTTTTATAGCGATATTTTTTGTTTTTCCAATCATTCCTATAATAATATCGAATCATGCTTTAGGTATAAATGGAATACTCTTACTCCACGGCATAATTGGAATTACTGTTATTTTATGTTTAGCGTATGCTTTAAAAAGAAGACTAGAAGATTTAGATAACGGTGAAGAAGACGACTTGGATAAGTATTAGGAGGTTAAAATGATTTTAGTAAACACGGACTTTATTTCTGGAAAAGAAATTGAAACAATTACATTAGTAAAAGGATCTACCATACAGGCCAAACACGTTGGAAAAGATTTTATGGCTGGATTAAAAACCATAGTTGGTGGCGAAATTCACGGTTATACAGAAATGATGAATGAAGCTAGAGCAATTGCTACTAAACGTATGGTTCAAGATGCTGAAAGCTACGGAGCAGATGCAATTATAAACGTAAGATATGCCACTAGCCAAGTAATGCAAGGAGCTGCAGAAGTAATGGCTTACGGTACAGCAGTTAAGTTTAAATAACAAAAGTCAAACCTATATAAGCAATATACAAAGTCAGAAGAATATATCCAAAAATTTTAGATATGTTTTCTTCTGATTTTTTTATAGCAAATCTTAGTAATAAAACCGCTGCTAACATAAATGGAATTTGTACAATCAAAAAGCTTTTTGGCACCTCTAAACCACTTGGTGTAACAGATGCAGAAGCGCCAACTACAAATAATACATTTAGAATATCAGCGCCTATTACATTCCCTATCGCCAAATCGCCATGCCCTTTCCTAACAGCCGTAACAGCAGTTATGAGTTCTGGTAAACTGGTGCCAAAGGCAACTAGGGTAGCACCAATCACAGCCTCAGGAATCCACATTCTAACAGCAACAATTTGGATAGCTGGTATCAAAATTTTAGAAGAAACAATAATTAAAAATATACCAAGTGCAAGAACAATAAAACTTTTTAGCGGGTTCTTCTTTGTTTCTGCATTAGATTCAACCGTTTCATCAGCTTTACTTTCAATGTTTGAACCCCTACTAGAACGAATCGAGTGTATAATATAAGCAATTAAAAGCGCCACAAACAAAAAACCCATATATTGCGTAATTCTAGCCCCACTTGCTGACTTAATATAAAGTAAACTGGCAACAGCAAGTAAGATAACCGCTGATACTTGAATATTCGCCTGTTTTTTAATGTCCTTACTTTTTACAGGAATCAAGCCAATCAGAATGGACATACCTAGTATTAAGGCAGTATCAGCTATGATAGAGCCTACCGCATTACCAAGTGCTAAACCTGATGTGCCATTCACTGCCGCCATAACTGACACGCTGGCTTCGGGTAAAGTGGTACCAAGCGAAACAATTGTGGAACCGACTATTACCTTTGGTACACCCCAAGATAATGATAAACTAACCGATTCTTCCACAACCATATCGGCACCTTTTCCCAACAGATATAAAAATACTGCTATAATTACCAATAAGATAATTGTATTCAAATTTCCTAAATAGCTAATTATTAGTTCTTCCATTCTTATTTTATCC
>PDWI01008178.1_pt1 | contig 12409 bp, 3 predicted proteins | sample 1430891 | NCBI WGS metagenome assembly PDWI01 (sample SAMN01162508, study PRJNA174530) | Oral metagenome, whole genome shotgun sequencing project. | biome: Marine environment; feature: Marine mammal; material: Swab sample of the gingival sulcus; isolation source: swab sample of gingival sulcus...
ACACACCCTTTACAGTAAGGCCCGCATGCAAATACATATACACCCTCCACTGATTCTGTATTTGTTTTTTTTCTGATAAAGTGTGAAAGAATTTCAGAAGGCGTTAAAACTCTTTTAACATCTTTATCAGATGTTGATTGTTTGCATGAGGAAAAACAAGTAATATAAATCAATAAAAATAATAGATATTTTATTCTATCTTGAATAAGTCTATACATAAATTACTATTTTGTTTTAATGTTGATTTTTTATTTATAAAAACTATATTTCCATTAATGGGGAGTATAAAGTTGAAAGAATTATTCTTTTTCAGAACTATTTCTCCTATTTTGTTAAAATTTGTGTCTAATATAATTACCGAATATTTTACATCGGGCATTTCTTCTTTATATAGACCTTCATTTTTAGGGAGTTTTACCCTATGTCTTACAAGTCGATAAATATAATCATTATAAGGGCAATACCTTATCATACCATACCTAGGATTTGACTTTGAATAATCAATAATCGCGTGTTTGTTAAATGCACAAGAATCACGAAATAAAGGTATCGTGTCGATGTAACTGCTTCTACAATTAAACTTATTATATTGCTCTGTTTCTATATTATATTGATATATATAGTGATCCTCCTCAGATGAAAATATAATATTGTTACCATAAATATCAAAATCATCGTACGGGTTTGTATAAGAAGTAGTATTATATATCCTAGAATTAGAAAATCTGCCAAACTTAGTAATAGATTTATTTGTAATATTCACTATAACACCTGCTATTGCAAAGTATTCATTATTAGTTACATCAAAGCTTACACTAGAATTAGCCGGTAATACTAGGTTGTTATCGCTATATTTCATACTACTCATAGGACTAGAGAAGCAAACATAGTTCCTTGAAATATCTGTATCATAAACCTGAAAACTATCTATAATTTGATCATTAACATTAAACATATAAACTTTTTCATTTGTCATGCTAAATGCAAAAATAGTATCTAGGCTTACAATTAACCACTCAGTATTACTATCCAGTATTGATTTTGTTAAAACTTCTTTTAAATAGTATTTTTGTTTTGCATTAGTATCATCTTTTTTATTTAACGAATAAAAATTAATACTAGAGTCTAATTCGTTAAAATAAAAAACTGTAGGTTCTTCATTTAAATTGGTAATCTTGAACGATTTTATCATTTTTAAGTTTAAATGAATACTATCAATGTTTTTACAATAACTAGTCATAAATGTAATTTTAATGTTATCATTTCTGTTACATGATAATAGTGCAAATATGACAATTAGCATTATTATTTTAGTAATTTTATATAACATTTTTATTAAATTTTAAGTTGTATCGTAAAAAGAATATTAATATTGTCTTCAAGGTTAACAATACAAAAATAAGCAATTAATCAACATACCTAAGGCAATTCAACAAAACATCAATAAAATCTTAGACCTAAAAGACTTATAAGAAACATTATCTAAAAGTATTATGTTTTCGAGTTCTTATTTTATTTGAAATTTTCCCGAGACAATAAATATGTCTGTTATTTGAGTACTTGAGTTAACAATTTTATATTCATAAGAAAAATCTCCTTCAATGGTGTAGTTTTTATTATTTTTAGACCATTCTCCATTAATTGTAATAGGACCAAAAACACATCCTGTTGAAGAGCCTCCTCTTATTATAGAAACATCTAACACTCCATCTACTTTATGTTTATTTTTAGTAATTTTAAAATAATTTGAAGAAGTTTTTGCATCTTTAAACTCAATATAATTCTTTGTTGATTTTATTAATTCTAACTCAATATACCTCTGTTGTTCAATTTCAATATTATTTTGTATATAAGTCCCATTAAATACTCCTATGTAAGAGCCAGGTTCAGGTTTGTCTTTTGTACAACCCATAATAAATAAGAAACATACAATTATTGCTAAAAAATAAGTTTTCATATTTTAACTAAATTAATAACATGTATTTACATCAATATACAGATTGGCACCAATAGGTACGGTAAAATATCCATTAATTAATACATCTTCTGATGCTCTCAAGTAAACATTATGTCCAAGTTCTATACTATTTGTACAATTACTATTGTCAATAGTAAAATCTTTTTACCTGTTTTTGGTAATATGTTTTCATCTATAGCAAATATAATTCTTTTTGGTGGAATATTCGCCATTAATAAGTAGATTAAAAATAAAAAAGTTCCTCAATTTATTAATCAGGAGTTGGTCTCTCATGGTTTATTAGCAATTTATTCGTATGCCGATGCAATTTTATCCCAAATTACTCATTAGAACTTCGTAATGAGTACTCAAATTACAAAAAATAAGGATTTACAAATTTTGGGTTAAAACAACCAATTTTTTACTGATAATATTTTTCTTAGATATTAATTTTATTGTATAAATACCAGGTTTAAGAAAACTAAAGTCTAAATTAGATTTTCTTTTTATATTACCTTTATAAACAAGTTTTGATTGTTTATTAAAAACCTCTATTTGATATAAATCGTCATCTGAAATAATAATTGTGAAATTTCCATTTGATGGGTTAGGGTATAGGCTTGCGTAAATGTCTGTTGTTGAGGTGTTTATGTTGCTGATTTCTTCGGGGTAAGCATGTATTTTATATGGGTTTTCCCATGATGTTTCTGTTGCTGTTCCTATTAACTTTACAAAAAATGCTTGTGAGTTTGTTGGTACGCTTATAAAAGATGTATCAATAGCAGAATTTATCGACTTGGAAGAAATAAGGTTCTCGTTTAAATCATAAAATTCTAATGTGTGTACTCCTGATAGTTCTCCCTCATAAACAAATCCTATATAAGGATTATCTCCACAGCTTATTTTAAAAACATCTTCGTCTAAATCTACTCTGTTTTGTTGATATGTTGTAAATCCAATTACTTCTTGATTCAAATCTAAATTGTATGCAAGTGAAAATAATTTTGGTTCGTCAATCCCGCGTATTAATGTAGTATATTCGTCTCCTTCACTAGTGTGAACTACATCTGTAAGCAAAGTGTCTGTAATGTTATATGGAACAGGTATGTTATTTTCGTCATACAACCATTGCTTATGTATATCTACTGCTCCATCACCAATTAGGTCAGAACTCCAATCTATCCATATTGAAGTCATATAGGTATATTTTATATTTAATGGTAATGGCATGTTAGGGTTGTCTCTGTGACTTGTTGGACTTTCGTTAATTCCAACAATATCGTCTGTTTGACTACCATTACAGTTAATGTCAACATTATCAAAAGTACTGTTTCCAAAAACTCCTCCCTCACTAGCAATACAGTTTTCATTTCCACCAAACATATATATACCTTGTGGATAGGTGTCACAGAAATTATATGAATCATATTTCCATATAAGGTCTCTATTTGCTTCTGAATTTCCACTTTCGTCAGGAGTGTCTGATTTTGTTGGGTCGGGAGATGTGTTTGAGCCTAAATGCGGAGTTCCAAAAGTGGCAACTCTGGCAACTTTATGTCCATCAGGGCTTGTTGGGTCTATCCAGTTTATGTGTATGTTATTTTCATCGGTTCTTTGAAGATATTCTCTTATACATAAACCGCCCATTGAGTGCCCTACAAGAATAACCTTTTCGGCTCCGGTATAATCAAGAACTTCTTGAATCATTTTATTAAGAGCAAAACCTTGTTTGTATATTGCTGCTTGATTGCTTTGGTCAAACAAATCGTTAAATACTCCATTGGCACCGTCAAAATTTTCTTCTTTAAAATTAATTGCAAAAATACTAGACTCTGTCCACTCGTGGATGTAATCGTCTATGTCATCTTCATAATTTCTACGACCAATATTGATGGTTTCATCGTCATAAATAAAATCTTCCCACTTTACATCTTCTGACATTAAAGCTGTTTCGGATTCGTTATCGGCATTCAAACAAATATCAAAAACATTAATGTCTCCTAAATCGTATTCGTCTCTTAGGTACTCCATACTTTCCCCAAAAGTGGTCTCACTACCGGCTAAACCATGAATAAAAATAATAGGATAAGGTAATTTATTTTGAGAAAAAGAGTTTGTTGATAATATCAAACTCAATATAATTAAGAAATAAGAAATGTTAACTTTCATTGTTTATCGTTTTTATAAAACATTACGTCTCCCAAACTACTTTTTGTAGTAGGGTAGAGACGTAATATTATATATGTTCATTTATTTAAATACTGTTACTGTTCCTGTATATGTATAGTCTTTGCCATATTTATCTCGTAGAGTAACGATGTATGTATATACACCTTGTGGTACGAAATCTCCTTTGTCCATGGAGTAACGTCCTTTCCAGTGTGTACTCCAGTCTTGAGTTGTAAATATCATTTCGCCCCATCTGTTGTATATTGTCATTTGATAGCTTTGTTCATCAATTCCTACACCTATAGGATAAAACTCGTTGTTTCCTTCGCTTCTAAGGTTTATAGCTGTTGGGAAATATATCCTATGGTCTTCGATGATATTTATATCTTTTGTTATAGTATCTATACAGCCTTCTTGACTATAAACAGTGAGTTTTACAGGAAATAATCCTTGTTCGAAGAATACATGAACAGGGTTTTGAGAGCTTGAAGTGTTGCCGTCTCCAAAATCCCATTCCCATGCTAGAGCGTCTAGCGACTTGTCTTCAAATGTAACTTCCGGTTCAAATAGTCCTGTTTCCCATGGGAAAGCAACAAAGTCTGCCAAAGGTCCGTCATGTACTTTTAGATTTATAAATGCACTGTCAACACATCCCATTGGAGTTGTAACTATTGACATAATTTCATATTCTCCTGTTTCATTAAATGTATGAATAGGGCGTTTAAGGTCTGAATAGTTGTTTGTTCCGGAATCTTCGTCTCCAAATTCCCAGTAATATGTGTAAGTCATATTGTCGGTATTATTGTCAAATGTTACGGTTAAAGGAGTACAACCGGTATATGGGTCTCTTGTTATGTGTAACTCCGGTGCAGGTGATACTACTGCTGTTACATAAGAAGTATCATGTGGTGTTGTACAACCGTCAGATAATATTATCATGAAATCTGTATCTGTTGTCGGGCTTATTTCTAAGGTATTTGTATCGGTAACAATACCATTACCCCAGTTGTAAGTATAGTTTCCATCTCCGCCTGTAGCATTAGCTACAAGTGTTGATACTTGCCCTTGACATATTGAGTTAGGAGTTGTAACTATAAGGTTTAGTGGTGGTAATACTTTTATTTCTACACTTCCAAGTTCGGATTCGCAACCTCTTGAGTCTGAGGCTACTACTTGGTATTCTGTTGTAATATTGGGAGAGACAATAAATGTATTGCCGGAGCCTAATCCCGACCAATTGTAGGTATAAGGACCTACTCCTCCTGAAGCACTAGCAGAAATTGTCGCTTGTTGTCCAATACATATCGTTGCACTATCACTAGGATAAACTACTACTTGTTCAGGTGAACTTATTGGGAAGTTGGTATAAAGTGTACAGCCGTCATTATCTACAATTTCGACATTGTAAACACCTGCTGTTAGTGTGTTACAGAATGATTGGTCTGTTACATTTGGATTCCAATTATAAACGTATGGAAGACTTCCTCCCGATACAAATATTTGTGCAACACCGTCATTTCCTCCAAAACAGGTAACGCCGTTAAATACTACATTGTCAAGATTGAAAGGTGTTGTTGCATTTACTACAACATTGTAACTTGTAGTACAACTGTTACCATCTGTAATAACAACGTTATAAGTCCCGGGTGCAAGATTATCTTGATAATCTCCTGTCATTCCTCCGGGATTCCAATCATAAGAATAAGAGCCGGTTCCGCCCATTATTACGTCAACATAAGCTACTCCATTATCAAAACCACAAGTTGAGTTTTCTGTATTAAATGTTGCCATAATTGGTTGTGGCTCTTGAACTGTAAACGATTCTGTTGCAATACAGTTTGCATCGTCAGCATCATATACTACTACTGTATAAGAAGTCGCTGTTAATCCGTCTATAATTGGAGAGTTTTCTCCTGTTTGAGGCCAGTCTATTATGTAGCTACCTGAGCCTCCTGTAACATCGATGTTTATCATTCCATCATTTCCGGCATTACATAAAACGTCTGTTACTGTTCCTGTTATTGCTATTGGTGTTGGTTCTACAATAGCAACATTTGTTGTTGCCGTACATCCATTATTATCTGTTACAACAATAGAGTAGTTGCCATCGCATAGGTTGTTTGTAGTTACGTTTGGAGCTCCATTTGACCACGAATAGGTGTAAGGAGTAGTCCCTCCGTTTGCAAGTGCTGTTGCAGAACCGTTACATCCACCGTTACAAGTAACATCGGAGAATGTTGCTATCGAAACGTTTAGTATTTCGGGTTCTGTAATACTTGTATTTCCTATTGCTGAACAACCTTTAGCATCGGTTACGGTAACAGTATAATTCCCTTCTGTTAGATTAATTGCTAAAGGTGCTGTTTGAGTGTTGCTCCATTCTATTGTATTAGCTCCTGTTGTACTTGTAAATATTACTTCGGCTGTACCGTTTGCTTCTCCGTGACAATTAACATTATTTACGATAATATCTGTAATTACAGGTGCTGCAATATCGTCAAGTCCTATTGTTTGACTAATGCTACAGCCATTGTTGTCTGTTACTGTTATTGTGTAATTACCTGACGGGATGTTGTTTAAAGAGCTACTTGTTCCACCTGTCGGATCCCATGAGTATATAAATGGACTTGTACCTCCTGTTACTCCAATTGCAATAGCACCGTCTGAATTTCCACAGGTTGGTTCTACTGTATTCTGAACACTTATACCAAGGGGTTGTGGCCCACTAATACTTGTAGATGAATAAACTTCACAACCATTATTATCTGTTACTGTTAGGTTATATATACCTTGACATAAGTTTGATATAGATTGTGTTACTTCTAAATTTGACCATAAGAAGTTATAAGTTCCACCACCACCTGAAGGCATTGCTGTTATTGTTCCATCGCATGCTCCGGTACATAGTTCGTTTGTTGCATTAAGACTTACATTTAATACCGGAGGTTCTGATATCAATATACAAGTGTCTATCATACAGTTGTTTGCATCTATTACTGTTACGCAATGCACCCCGGCTTGTAAGCCTATAGGATTAGATGTTGTTTGACTATTGTCCCAGATATAATCATAAGGAGTTGTACCACCTATTACGTTTATCGTTACGCTTCCATTACTACTTCCATTACATTGTGCGTCATTTATTGTAATATCTGCAAAAGTCATTTGTGTAGGAGAGTCCACATCTATTGAGTTAGTTTCTGTACATCCATTATTGTCTGTAACTGTTACCGAATGTGTTCCTTCGCAAAGAGAGTTTGCTGTTTGTGTTGTTTGTCCATTACTCCAATCGAATAAATATGGTGCAGTACCTCCTGTAGGAAGAGCGTTTGCACTACCTGTACAACTTCCGTTACATAATGTTGGAGTACTTGTTAAAGGTACTGTAATAAATGCCGGTTGATTTATTGTATAAGTTCTAGATACGGTACAATTGTTAAGGTCTGTTATTATTAGAGAATAATCCCCGTCACAAAGATTGGTTTGGTCTTCGTCATTAGTATTAACTCCGCTACCTGCCCAGTTATAGGTATATGGTTGAGTTCCTCCTAATGTTGTAATATCTATGCTACCATTACAGTCTCCATAACAACTTGCATCTGTAATTACTTGATTAACGTCTAAAGCATCAGGTTCGGTAAGGTTTATTCCTGATGTTGCAATACAACCGGTATTAAGGTCTGTTACAGTTACTGAATATGCCCCGGGACATAGATTTGTCGCCGTAGCAGTAGTTTGTGCAGGACTTGTACTCCAGTTATATTGTAAGTTTGCACTTCCCCCTGTAACATCTACCGTAGCATTTCCATTGCAAACTCCATTACAACTTATGTTACTAAAAGTATTAATAGTTGCAACAGGACCGTTTATATCGCTAATAGTAAAACCTTCTATTTTTTCACAGCCTTTAGTGTCTGTAATTGTAACAACATAGTTTCCGGCACTTATATTACTGATGTCTTCGGTGTTTTGTGCGTTACTCCAAGCATAGGTATAGCTTGGGAAGCCACCACTTACAGTAATATCAATTGCTCCGTCAGATTGATTACAGTTAGTAGATGTTATTGTAGATGTTACAACTATTGGTGGTTCTGATATTAACGTTATATCATCTGTGATGGAGCAGTTATTTGCATCTGTTACAGTTACCGAATATGTTCCTACTGTTAGGTTTGTTGCAGTTTGGGTGGTTTGTAAATTATTCCAGATATACGTGTAAGGTACTGTACCACCGGTAATATTTGCAAATGCTTGTCCATTACTACTTCCGCTACAGTCAATTTTGTCTGCAATAATATTTAGATTCATATTTGCCGGTTGTCCTATAATTACATTTGTTGAAGTTGTACATCCAATGACATCAGTAACTACAACTGTATAGTTCCCGGGAGCTAGATTTATTGCTGTAGCACTATTTTGTACAGGTGATGTATTCCATTCATAAATATACGGTGGCGTTCCTGATGAGGCTGAAACAGTTGCAGAGCCATCACTATCTCCATTACAACTTACGTCTGTATTAGATGATATTACTGCTGTAGGACCAGGTAAATCGGTAATACTGGCTGTGCCGGTTTGGGTACAACCGTTATCATCTGTTACTGTTACAGAGTAAGGGCTTCCTGCAGATGATAGTCCTGTATTAGTCATACTTGCTGTTGCATCACCTGCTGACCAAGACCAGAAATAAGGAGATGTACCTCCAACAGGATTTGCTGTTGCTGTTCCGTTAGGCATTCCACAATTAGCTGTTGTTGTTGAAATATTAAGTAGTAGTTCGTCAGGTTCCGAAATGGTAAAGTTTAAATCTGCTGTACAACCATTGTTGTCTGTTACTACTACAGAGTGATTTCCTCCACATAAGTTTGTATTATGGTTTGAGTTTGGGTCAGCTCCACTTGACCAATTGTAAGAATAAGGTGCTGTTCCATTTGATACGTTAATCTCGGCTTCTCCATTACATTCGCCAAAGCAATTTGTAGGTACGGTATTATCTAAGGTTACACTTAAAGGAATAGGTTCTGTAATTGTTGTATTATCTGTAGCAGTACAACCAAAATTATCAGTTACTATAACGCTTATTGCTCCTGACGAGAGACCTGTTACAGTACTTGTTGTGTTTGAAATAGTCTCGTTATGTCCGTTAGACCAATTATAAGTGTAGTTTGCAGTTCCACCTGTTACTGTTGCTGTTGCTGTTCCATCGTTATTGCCTGCACATTGTATATTTGTTCCTGTTACAGAAACACTTATAGCCCCAACATCATTTATTGTTCCTGTAGCATCAGCTGTACAGCCATTGTCGTCTGTAACTACTACTGTGTATGTTCCACTAGGAATATTTGTAGCAGTTTGTGTGTTTTGTACCGGTGTAGTATTCCATTGGTAATTTGTGTATGTGCCTGTTCCACCTAAAGCAGTACAAGATATTGAACCGTCAGATTGCCCACAATGAGCATCTATTAAATTATTTGTACTAACAGAAAGTACCGGTGGTTCTGATATATTAACATTTCCAATTAATTGGCAAGTTCCGTCTGAAACGGATACGCTGTGATTTCCTGCACATAGTCCTGTCGCAGTTTGAGATGTTTGTGAATTATCCCAATTGTATGTAAATGTTCCTGAGCCTGTTACGTTTACAGTCGCTTGTCCATTACAGTTGCCATTACAATCTACATTATTGTCAACACTTGTAGTAATTGAAAATGGAACTCCTGCATCGTTTACTGTAACACTACCTGTTTGTGTACAGCCATTACCGTCTGTAACGGTAACAGTATAAGAACCTGCTGCTACGGTTATTGTTTGAGAAGTACTGCTATTGCTCCAGTTAAAGCTAGCCGGAGGTGTGTGCCCTGTAACGTTAACACTTGCTTGACCGTTGCTTAGTCCGCATGTGGCATCTACAGAGCTCATAGTTAATGACATCGCAGGAGGATCATTAATAGTAAAATTCTCAACAGTGAAACATGATGCATTTGTTGCATCCGAAACTGTAACAGTATAATTACCATCACAAAGTCCACTTGTTGTTTGGTTGTTTGGCGTTGTACCTCCTGAATAACTATATGTATAAGTCGTACCTCCACTTGCATTTACTGTTGCAGAACCGTTACATCCTCCTGCACAAACAGGGTTAGTTGTTGTTACGTTTGCAGTTGGGACTACTCCTGAATTATTTACAGTAGCTGTTTGACTCGCAGTACAGCTATTATTATTTGTTACTGTTACTGTATAATTTCCTGCACATAGCCCATTTATTGATTGTGTACTTGCTCCTGTTGACCAATTGTAACTTGTGTAAGATGGTGATATTGAAATCTCTCCATCACAATTACCACAATTTTCTCCTGTTACATTTAAAGTAGGATTAGGTGTAGGATATACTTCAATAGTTGCATTGTGTGTGTCCGAACAAGCTCCTGCAGTAACTTGTAACGAAACATTATAAGTTCCGGGTGTACCCCATGTTATACCTGTTGGGTTTTCTACGGAGGAACTTGAAGGTGTTCCACTTGTGAATGACCAAGCATAGGTCTCTCCGGTTTGTGAAGTCCCTGTATGAGTAAAGTTAAATGAATGTCCGGTAAAACATTGATTACCATTGTAAGTGAAAGTTGCATCTGTCGGTGTTACATTATTTATTGTCGCACTTCCGGTTTCTGTACAGCCTAAATTATCGGTTATTGTTATTCCGTATGTACCACCAGAAAGACCTGTAAAGTTATACGAATTTACTCCTGATTGAGTCGAAGTTCCAAGTTGTATATCATAAGGTGAAACTCCGCCTGAGCCTGTTACTAATACAGAACCATTATTACCACCTCCACTACATGTCGGTTGGGTTATATTTAGGTTCATAGAAAGAGGAGGTGGTTGACTTATTGTTACTTCTTCTGTGTATTCACAACGTCCAACATCGTCTGTAATAGCAATGTTATATGTTCCGGCAGATAAATTTGTAAGATTAAAACTTGTTCCTCCTATTGCTGTTGAGGTACCTCCATTAACAGTGTAAGAATATGGTGGTGTTCCTCCCGATATGCCGGTTACACTAATACTACCGGTATTGTCTCCATTACATGGAACGTTGGTTGATGATATATTTGCTGTTATCCCTGTAATTGAAAATGATAAAGAATTTTCAGGAGAATAGTTAGAGCATATATCATCTACTCCACCTCCTATAACTGTTAATGTATAATTACCGTCATGGGATAAATAATCTCCTAATTCTATTGTCCAAATATCATCGTAATATGTTCCTGTATATGTGCTAGAACTTGAAGCTCCTGCTTGACAAATAGTACTCCAAACATCTATAATTGAGTATGTTCCATTTGGTCCTGTGAGAATAAAATCGCTTGGCTGTACACTTGTACACCAAATTCTTTCTGAAAATTGGATTGTTAATGACGATTGTCCACATGATGGGGGATAAATAATAGATGACATTGTGGGACCTGTATTGTCAATAATACTTGCAGAACCTCCAAAATTTATAGAATAACCATTTGTAGAACCTGAAAAATTACTAACATTTAAAGCGTAAATATTGCCTGCTGTAACACTTATACTTTGATTAAAATTATCACAACCATTAGGACCATTACATGTTGAAGAACCGCTACCGGCACCGGTATTCCCATCTAGATAACAGTAATTACAACTTATAGGTCTATTTGCAGAATAAGAATAATTAACAAGGTCGCTACATTCAACACCGCCATTTAAACTAAATAATGCCCAATCGTAATCGTCACTATTATTAACAGGATCTATAGTAAATGTTACAGAACCTGATGTTTGCGCTGTAAATGTGTACCACATATTGTTGTCTTCACCTGTTACTAAACAGTTCGGGCAGTTATTTGTGGCTACTGACATACCATATTGAGCATTATGATCGTATAAATCGTAATAATTACCTTCTCCTGAAGCAGAAATCGGGTGACTGTTACTGGCATTACATAATGGCAGAGCTCCTAAACAGTCGGCACTAGTAGGTGCAGGGAGTTTTCTATATGCTAATGTTCCAGCAGAAACACTTGTGCTAGAACAGTAGTATCTGTATATTGCTATTCTGTATATACCCGGACTGGGTGCCGAGAATGTTAATTCAGAGCCTAAACTACAAAAATCATCATTAAATGCTCCTGAAATAGGAGTTCCTGAGTTATTATATATTTCTATTTGGGTATCTACAGAATTAGACCCTCCGCCGTCACAAAACGAAAATACAAAAGTTTCGCCGGCATAAGTAGCTGTAAATGTATAATA
>PDWI01008179.1_pt1 | contig 12405 bp, 8 predicted proteins | sample 1430891 | NCBI WGS metagenome assembly PDWI01 (sample SAMN01162508, study PRJNA174530) | Oral metagenome, whole genome shotgun sequencing project. | biome: Marine environment; feature: Marine mammal; material: Swab sample of the gingival sulcus; isolation source: swab sample of gingival sulcus...
TTACCTATGGCCAAAGGTTATAATGTTAGATCAAGATATGACTACAATGCCAATGCTTATATCAAACTTGATATCAGGTTATGTTACTGACTATGGTGTCTTGATGTTAGCTGTTACAATCTGTACTTTGCCTACAGCGATATTATTCTTGGTATTGCAGAATAGCTTTGCAGAAGGAATTACAGGTTCTGTTAAAGGTTAATAAAAATATTTTATTTAACACTTAATAAGGTGAGATGGGGAGCTCATAAGAGTTCTCCTCCTACCTTAAATAGAAATATAAAAATATCCATAAAGGCTACTGATGAAAGAGAAATCTTTAATCGTAGTCTTTGAATTTAGAGGAGAGATTAATGGAATTAAGAAATAGAATCACTAATCCAGAAATTTTTGAAGAAAATAGAATGAAGGCACATTCAGATCATTACATATATAAGAATGCAAATGAATATTTAGATGGAAAAAGTAGCTTTTATTATTCTTTAAATGGTATTTGGAAATTTAATTATGCTACTTGTCCAGCTCTTGCAATAGAAAATTTTTGGGAAGACGACTATAGTTGTAAAGTTTGGGATAATATAAGGGTTCCATCTCACATTCAGTTAGAGGGTTATGATATTCCTCAATATACTAATAAAGATTATCCTTGGGATGGAGTTGTTCAGGTAAAACTTGGAGAAGTTCCAAAAGAGTTTAATCCTATTGCAAGCTATGTAAGGTATTTTAAAGTGTCTGAGAAACTAAAGAATAAGAGATTATTCATAGCTTTGGATGGTGTAGAGCAAGCCTTTGAGTTATGGATTAATGGCATTTATGTAGGATATTCAGAAGATAGTTTTTCAAAATCCGAATTTGAGATAACAAAATTAATAAGAGACGGCGAGAATAAGATTGCAATAAGAGTATATAAGTGGTCTAGTGCAGCTTGGCTTGAAGATCAAGATTTTTTTAGATTTTCAGGTATTTTTAGAGATGTCTATATATATGCAGTAGGTGATTTTCATCTTTTTGATTTAAAAGTTATAAGCACTTTAGATAAGTCGTTTAAAAATGGAGAATTAGAGCTTGAATTTGAAACCTTTGGTGAGGGAACTATTGAGCTTGAACTTAAAAAGTATGAATATAATTTTATTGATATGAAGCTTTTAGAAAAAAATCCGCAGTCTCTTAAAAATATATGGAATGAAGAGATAAAAGTAAGTGATGGGAAGGCTAATATTAAAACTTTAATTAAAAATGTAGAGTCTTGGAGTGCAGAAAAACCTAATTTATACTTACTTATTATAAAGATGAAAAAGGATGAAGAAGTATTAGAGTACATACCTCAATTAATAGGTTTTAGAACTTTTGAATTAGATGAAAATATAATGAAAATAAATGGTAAGAGGATAGTTTTCAGTGGAGTAAATAGGCAAGAATTTTCCTGTGATAGAGGAAGGGTTCTTAGTGATGAGAAAATATTAGAAGACATAATTATGATAAAACAAAATAATATTAATGCCATTAGAACTAGTCACTATCCTAATAAATCCTTGCTTTATAAATTATGTGATATATATGGACTTTATCTTATGGATGAGGCGAATTTGGAAACACATGGAACATGGGAAAGGTTTGGAATGAATGAAACTGATGAAAATAATCTAGCCCAAGTTTTGCCTGGGGATAATCTTAAGTGGTTACCGGCTATAATCGATAGAGCAAACAGTTTATACGAAAGGGACAAAAACCACCCTTCTATTTTGATGTGGTCATTGGGTAATGAATCTTATGGTGGCAAAAATCTTTATGATATGAGTGAGTTTTTGAGACAAAAAGATAATACAAGGTTGGTTCACTATGAGAATTTATCCTGTGATAATAGGTATCCAGATACTAGTGATATACACTCAAGGATGTATACTAGTGTTAAAGATATTAAGAAATTCCTAGCTGAAAATGATGATAAACCGCTTATTCTTTGTGAATATGCTCATTCAATGGGCAATTCGAATGGTGCCTTAGATAAGTACATAAGGCTTAGTGAAGAAGAGAAGGCTTATCAAGGAGGATTTATATGGGATTTTGCTGATCAGGCAATAAGGCAAAAAAACGTTTTTGGAGAGGATTATTTTGCCTATGGTGGTGACTTTGGTGAAACACCTCATAGCTCAAATTTTTCTGGTAATGGAATAATGTTTGCTGATCACAGTCCTACACCAAAATTACAGGAGATAAAGTATAATTATCAGAATTTTGTGATAGATGTAAATAGAAGTTCTGTAATTATTAAGAATAAAAATTTATTTACAAATGCTTCTTATTATAACTGTGTTCAAAGGGTGTATAAGAATGGAGTTTTAATCGATTTTGCATATTTTGAGGTTGATATTGAACCTTTAAAAACAAAGGAGTATGGTCTTCCGATTGTATGTGAGGAAGGTGATTTTGAAATAACTATAATAGTAAGTTTAGAGCTTAAAGAGGATGAATTATGGGGAAAGAGAGCTTATGAAATGGCATTTGGTCAGTTTGTTTTTGGTGAATTTAATGAAATTATGAAGTCTAGACAAAAATTAAGAGAAGAGCATAAAGACGATTTAGTTTTAATTGATAGTGGCAATAATATTGGAGTTCGTGGAAGTAATTTTTCCGCACATTTTAATAAAACTTTAGGTGGTCTTGATTCTTATAAATATGGTGGTAAAGAATTGATAAAAGGCCTTGTTTTGCCTAATTTTTGGAGGGCTCCTACAGATAATGACCTTGGAAGCCTTATGCCACAAAGATATGCACATTGGAATGTTGCAAGTAAATATATTACAGATAAGTCCTTAGAAGGAAATATGAAACTGGGCTTGTTATCAGCTAGTAAAAAAGAAGAAAGTGTAGAGGTTCTTTTCAGATATAACATGCCAACAAATCCAGTATCTACTTGCGAGGTGTTGTGGAAAATATTTGCCGACGGCATGGTAAATGTTGAGATGTCATATGAAGTAATAAAAGGGCTTAAGGATATGCCAGAATTTGGTATGATGTTCTTTATGCCGAAAAAATATGAAAATGTTAGTTGGTATGGAAATGGGTCAGAAAACACATATTCAGATTTGTGTAGTGGAGCCAAATTAGGTATATATAGTAATAAGGTGTCGGATAATGTAATAAAATATTTGTGCCCGCAAGAAAGCGGAGGCAAAATAGGTATTAGGTATGCTCTAATAAGTGCAAATGATGACAGTGGAGTGTACTTCTTTGGAAACAATATAGGTTTTAATGCCTCGCCTTATACTCCTTATGAGCTAGAAAATGCAAAGCATCACTATGAACTTCCTAGACCATACCAGACTGTTCTTAGAGTGTATTCAGAGCAGATGGGAGTGGGAGGTGATGATAGCTGGGGAGCACAGGTTCATACTGAGTACTTGGTGAATGTTGATTGTAAGATTAAAAAGTTTAAGTTTTCTTTTGCAGGTATTTGATTATATTTTCGTAAGTTTTTTGGAGAGTTTGGAGGTAAGTGATATTAAGTAATGACTTAAAACTTGCACATATCTATTTGTTTAAAAGGCTTTTGTGATTATATATTATAGCAGAAGTCTTTTTAAATGCCTTATTTTAAGCATATATAGATATATAAATATAGTTTATTTTTATGAAAAAATAAATTGAAAAACTTATATTTTTTCGCTTATTTGCTAAATAAATTTATAATATATTCCGATTTATTTAAAGTAGTTAAATATTATTCTGATTATAATATCAAATAGTGTATATTATTAAAAAATTAGAATATTAGTAAAGCGAGGAAATAGATGAGTATTAAAAAATTTGTTGAATATGGCTTTGTAACAGCTGTTCTTATATTGCTTGTTGCTTCGGGAATAATGTTTTTACTGCGGACTTCGCAGGATAAATTAGTCTATAATTATGAACTTAGATACCAAAGTTATCAACTTGCGGATGAACTCAGGCAGTCGTCCGATGATTTGACTAAGTTGGCAAGGCTTTATGTTATATCTAAAGAAAGAGAGCCAGAGCAAGCCGCAGAGTATCTTAGGGAGTACAAGGCGATTTTAGATATTAGGGAAGGTAAAATAAATCGTCCGCTTAAATATGATAAAGTGTATTGGGATTTGGCTGCTGTTCTTTTAAAAAATCCAAGTGCAGATTCAGGAGAAAAGATTTCTATTAAGGACAAGATGAAAAAATTAAATTTTTCGCAGGAAGAATTTACTTTGCTTGAGGAATCAGAAAAAAATTCTAATGAATTAGTTGCGATAGAAACGGCTGCCATGAATTTGGTAAATGGTGATATAGGCGAATTTGAAAAAAGCCTTATGAAGGGTGGTGAGAGCCCTAGAGAAACAGCTATTAGGATACTTCATGACAGGCAGTATATGGAGTATAAGGCTAGCATAATGACTCCTTTTAATGAGTTTTTTGAAAAGCTTGATAGCAGAACTATTGGCATATCTAAGCAGTCTGAAAAAGTCACTAAACTATATTCGCTTTTAGGAATTATATTAATACTTATTAGTTTAATTTTAGTATTTGTTATACTTAGGGTAATACTTAGAAATATAAGAATTCTTTCTACTGAACTTAGTAAAATATCTAAGGCCGAGGGTGACCTCACTCAGAGGATGGAAGTAAATACTAATAATGAAATAAAAGATATGGCAAATGGGCTTAATGAATTTTTGCAGAGCATAAATGATATAGTTGCTAGTGTTGCGATGCATTCGAATAATACAAAGAATATAGCTGAGTATCTTATGTCTGAAGCAAGAGATAGCATGGATTCTGTAAATTCAGTTCAAAGTGCGGTTAGTGAGATATCAGACGGTGCTTCGTCACAAGCAAAAGATACTTCATATGCCCTTGAAAATATAGAGGACATAGACCTTATGATTAAGGACATGACGGTAGTTATAGCTGAATTATTCGAGAAGATGCAAGAGATTGAAAAGATAAAAGAAGAAGGAAATAAGAGCCTTTCAGATGTGCTTGAAATAAGTCGAATTAATCAAGAGTCGGCAATGAGAGTTAATGACACAATTATAAATACGAATAATAGTACACAAAAGATTGCTGCTGCTAGTGAGATGATTCAGTCAATATCAGATCAGACCAACTTGCTTGCACTCAATGCTGCTATAGAGGCGGCTAGAGCTGGTGAAGCTGGTAGAGGATTTGCTGTTGTAGCCGATGAGATTAGAAAGCTTGCGGAACAATCTGCTGGATTTACTGGAGAGATTAAAACTGTAATTGAAGAGCTTAAAGAAAAGTCGGAGATAGCAGTTGAAACTATGCAAAAAGTTGATGCGATAGTTTCAAAACAAGAGGCAAAACTTGTAGAAACAGGCGATAAATTTGGGCAAATAGCTACTGCTGTTGAAGATAGTGATAAAATAGTTAGGATGATTGACAAATCGTCTAAACGAATAAATGAAAAGAATAATGAGGTAGTAGGAATTATTGAAAATCTTGCTAGGGTATCAAAGGACAATGCACTTAGAGCTGAAGGAGTTTTACTTGCAGTCGATGAACAAGTTGATTCAATGAAAAAAATATCAAAATCCAGTGTTAAACTAGATGACATATCCACAGATTTAGAAACAGAAGTTATGAAATTTAAATTTTAACAAATAAAAAATGCCTATAACGAGAAAATAATCGTGATAGGCATTTTGATTGCCAAAATTTATTATACTAATTTATCTAAATAATATTTAGAAAAAACTCCCTTATAAACAATATTTGCTATTATAATGTGGGCAGGTGCTATTGATAGTAGTATCAAAAAATAATTTATATATAAACTAGCACCAACCGTTAAGACTATTACTAAGAATATCAATAGCGATTTAAAAATGTGTTTGTTACCCAATATAAAGGCGAATTTAAAAACTTGTGTGTAGGTCATCTGTGTTTCCATCATAAGAGCAAGTGAGAAAATACTTATTATTATTATTTCAAAAAATACTGATAAGTATATAGGGATGAGATAATAATAAGGAAGTGCCCCTGATATAAATGCCCATAGGTTAAATACACTCGCTGCTACAGCTACAAATATCGTAGCTGTGATTAAAATATTTCTTAGAGTATTTTTTCTAATAGGCTCAAAAAAACCAGCAAGCATATATCCATCTTTTGCTATCATTGTTCTATTTATAGAATTTAAAAAACCAGCCGTTGCCAAAGGTAACAAAATAGTAAAAGAAATGCTTGTGGCAAATAACCATATAAAGGTAAGTGCCATCATATCAAATATTATAGTTCCGTACTTTTGTACTGGTCCGTCTAACGAAAAAATTCTCAAAATAAACTCCTTATTTATTATTAATTATATATTCTCTTGCAAAACTACATAGATAAAGGCTTCCTGTAATTAAGATAATTACCTTTTCTTTATCATATTGTTCAGAAAATTCTTTAGCTTTATCTATAGCTTCTTTGTAGCTCGGAAAATAACTTTCTTTATTATACCATCTATAAGCTCTTTTGCTAATAGGTTTTGTGAAAATTATTTTCTCGCTTACCTCTACTAGCTCTTTTAACATTTCTTCGTAGTCTTTATCTGCCAAAACGCCAAAGACAGTAATTATTTTTTTGCCTTTAAAAGAACTTTTTACAAGGTTTTTAAGAGCTTTAATTCCTGATGGATTATGTGCACCATCTATTAGGTAAATTTTGTCTATAAGCTCGCTTCTAAGAGGAATATAGGCAGAGTTAATGCCTTCTATAAGGTTCCTATCGTCTACTTCAAACTTAGAAAAAAGTGCTTCTACAGTACTTAGTGCGGTGAGTGCATTTTCCCTTTGGTGAGCACCTAGGAGTTTAGAAGAAAGGCTAAGTTCCCTATTATTTGCTTTAACCTTAAAATTATTAGAGCCTTCGCTATCATCAAAATTAATTATTTCATAGTTGCTTGCAAAGAAAAGCTCGCAATTTAAAGATTTTGCTTTTTCTGAGATAATATCAACTATTTCTTTATCATTATTTCCGATTATGACTTTTGAATTAGCTGCAATTAGCTCGCGTTTACTCTTTGCCACTTCTATAGGACTGTTTCCTAAAATATCGCTGTGGTCAGTATCTATTTTTGTAAAAACCGTGGTCTTTTTCGAGAAAACATTGGTTGCATCATAAGGGCTACCTATTCCAACTTCTACTAGGGCTAAGTCAACATCGTTTTTATACATAAATAAGAGTGCTATAAGGCTTAGCATTTCGAATTTTGTTAGCTTAATTTTGTTTTTTTCGCAAACTTCTTTTATTTCTAAAAAACAGGAACTAAAATCATCCTCGTTAATTTTATTATTTCCTAAATGTATGCAATCTCTAATATCCATAATGCAGGGCGAAGAAAAACTTGCAAGCTTGTATCCCGCTTTTAAGTAGATGCTTTTAAGGTAAGCTTGGGTTGAACCCTTGCCATTTGTACCTGTAATATGGACTACATTTAGCTTATTTTGAAAATTATTCATGGCTTTAAGTGCTTTTTTCACGTTTTTATTTGATAGATCACTAGAAAGCGAGGGTAAATTATTAAGATATTTTAAACAATTACTATAACTGATGGTATTTTTCCTTTTCATATATTATAATTATATGTAAAGAGATGTATGATGGCAAGTGTTAAGAGATGATTAAACCTAAAATATATTTTTAAGTTTAATTGGTGTGTATAGATGAAAAATATAGCATTAGTAAATATAAGAACTGAACAACTGAAAAAGATTTTATTTCCAGTTTTGGAGCATAATAAATTTAAGATACTTGAGCTTAGTAGTGTAAAAGAGCTGAGGGCTATTTATGCTGAGCATAAGGATGATATTGCTCTTTATGTGCAGGAATTTGATGACAAAAATAAAGTGGAGTCATTTGGAAGAATAAGTAATATAGATAGAGAAAAAACTAATGTACTTCTTTTGGTAAAGGATTTAGATACGAGTATTTCAGAACAGGCTAGCAGTTTGGGTGTTAAGGATGTGGTGAAGTTTCCGTTTGCCTTTGAAGTCCTTGATAGGAGACTAAAGAGGATAATGGAGAGTGAGCCCATACTGCCTAAAAAATTAGTGAAAGAAGATGATGAGGTCGAAGATTTACATAATTTTGAAATACTTAATGACGAGATAAGCCGTTCTAGACGAGGTCATTATCCGGTTATGATTGTTGTTGTTTCGCACAGCAAGTACATAAATAATAAGGATGAGAACTTTTTGGAGAATCTAAAGAAACATATTAGGACGACAGATACTATCGAAATATATGATAATCATACAATTATTATATATTGTCCATTTACACCTAAGGCAAATTATGAGATATTAAAGTCAAAGTTGCAAGAAGCTTTTAGCACTTATAATAGCGATAAGAGGATTAATGCAAATTATATTAGTGCATTGACTTTTCCGGATGATTTTTCTGGTGATGATAATTTTAGTGAAATTCTAAAGAACCAAATTTCGGATAATAGTTTATATTTTGAGGTAGACAATCCGAATAATAATATAGACCTGCAAGCGATTCGCAATAGAATTAGAAGAAGTTTTATAACATATGAGTAGCATTAATTATCAAAGGAACGGAGAGAAAAGTGGAAGAAAAAAGAAAGTATAAGAGATTGCCTATCAAGTTAAAGTTAGCTATCAATGAGCTTTTTAGGCAAGACCAAGACATACTTGAAAATTTGCATATCAGTGCGGAGGTAATTAATATTTCTAGGGATGGAATCGGATTTAGGACTGTTAGTCAGATACCGCTAGAATATTATTTTGACTGCAAGATTGAGTTTTCTAAGGAAGATTATTTTTATGGAGTTGTAAAGATTATAAGAGAAGAAATTCACGAAGACTCATACATCTACGGTTGCCAATTTGTTGGCTTGGCTGGATTTTTGGCTGATAAAGTAGATGAGTATGAGAGAAAAATGTGATAGAATACATATAAAAAACATTATGGAGGTCGCAATGAGTATTACTCTGAAAGAATTAAAGAGAAAAAGAAACGAGTTCTTTGACAAGAAGGTCAAAGTTAATGGTTGGGTTAGAAGTGTTAGAGCTTCAAGTAACTTTGGCTTTATAGTATTAAATGATGGAACTACATTTGATAGTTTGCAAATAGTTCTTGATAATGAACTAGACAACTACAAGGAATTATCAAAATTAAATGTTGGTTCTAGTATAGAAGTTGAGGGCGTTTTAATTGAAACTCCATCAGCAAAACAGCCTTATGAAGTAAAGGCAGATAAGGTAGTGATTTGTGGTGAGTCAAGCAGTGATTATCCATTACAGAAAAAACGTCACGGGCTAGAGTTTTTAAGGACCATCCCACACCTTAGAGCGAGAACAAATACTTTTAATGCTGTATTTAGAATTCGTTCACTAGCAGCTTATGCTATTCACAGTTTCTTTAATGAAAGAGGATTTATATACGTTCATACACCAATAATTACTGGTTCTGATGCCGAGGGTGCCGGTCAGATGTTTAAGGTAACTACTATGCCACTTGAAAGCATTCCTATGACTGAAGAGGGTGAAGTGGATTATAAAAAAGACTTCTTTGCTAAAGAGGCAGGTCTTACAGTTAGTGGTCAGTTAAACGTCGAAACTTATGCTATGGCATTTAAGAATGTATACACTTTTGGACCTACATTTAGAGCAGAAAATTCAAATACTCCTAGACATGCAGCTGAGTTTTGGATGATAGAGCCGGAGATGGCTTTCGTTGACCTAGCTGGAAATATGGAAGTCGCTGAAGATATGATTAAATACGTTATCAAGTACGTTTTAGAGAATGCACCAGAGGAGATGGCATTTTTTGATAAGTTCATTGACAAGGGCTTAATTTCTAGATTAGAAGGCATAGTTAACAGCGATTTTGTTAGAGTTTCTTATACAGAGGCTGTTGAAAAATTAATTGCTAGCGGTGAGAACTTTGAGTACCCTGTTAAGTGGGGAGACGATTTGCAGACAGAGCATGAGAGATATATTACAGAAAAACTTTACAAGAAACCAGTGTTCGTTACAGATTATCCAAAGGATATAAAGGCTTTCTATATGAAACAGAATGAAGATGGAAAGACCGTAGCAGCTATGGACTTACTTGTTCCACTCGTAGGGGAAATAATTGGGGGTAGTCAAAGAGAAGATGACTATGAAAAATTATTAAATAGGATGAATGAGCTAGGACTTGAATTAGAAGATTATGATTGGTACTTAGACCTTAGAAAATACGGAACCGCAGTACACAGTGGTTACGGACTAGGGTTTGAAAGACTTATTATGTATATAACAGGAATGAGCAATATAAGAGACGTTGTGTCCTTCCCTAGAACTAGCAAAAATTTACAAATATAATATGAGTGAAGAAAAAAGTAAAATAAACAAAAAAAATAGTATAATAATGATTATCGTAGCCTTTGTTTTGGTAGTAATACTAACAATAGTTTTGCTACTAGAACTAGGGCGATTCGATAAAAAAGACGTAGAGATGAGTGTTGATGACTTTATAATTAGCACGAAAAATTCTATTGTCTATGAAGAAGATGGAATATCCATGCCACTTGGACAACAAGTTCAGGCATACTTAGTTAGGGATGTTCTTCTTAATAATGCAAAATATGGGTATAGGCTTGAAGATACGGTTTACTCTGATGGCAGAGTTTATATTAACACTAGATGGCTTGGACTCAGTCTGCCTGTAACTTATAAAGCCTACTTTGAAAAAGAGGGCGATAAATTCTTTTTAAATCTAGAAGACTTAAGGGTGAGTAAAAATCTAAATGACTTGCCAGATTTCTTAGATAATCTAATCGAAAATGCCACAGGTTTAAAAGAAAATAAAATATTCTTTGATGCAAATTCTTATCTGCCAAGTGCTTACTATATTGAAGAACTTGCTTATGATAAGGAAACTTTGAACTTAAAAATAAGAGTAAATGAGGATATAGTTTCTACATTTTTAAATTCGTTAAAACCTAATTTAGCTTTAGCTGCTTATTATAAAGATTCTAAGGATACTCTTTTAAACGATGCTTTCGAAATCAAAGAAAATAAGATTGAGTATAATATTAGCGAGATTATCAATATAGGATTCGTTCAGCCTGCACTTATTTATGACTTGCTCGCTTTCAATGATATAAGAAGTGAGGATGCCCTAGAGAATTATTTGTCCTTATATTCTTTTAAACTTTCTGAAGAAAACCTTAACAAGTCTAGAGACTCTTTACTAGCAAATTATATTGATGTAGCTGTAAAGAAAATTTATGCTGCCTTTGAAAGTAATTTTAAGGACAGGAATATTAGTATTAATCAGGGCAAACCTTACGATCTTGATAATTTCAAAATTTATACTTTAGCGGACTTAATTAAAGAACAAGAACTTGAGAATAATTATGTTTATGACGATATGTGCTTTATATATGATAAAGAATTTAAAGTTGCATATAAGATAGACGAGGATAGGTATTATTTAAGAGGTAGCAAGAGTAGAGATTTTATTACTAAGGCGACATTTGAGAAAATGGCTGGAAGTAAGGCTATAGAAAAGGTAGAAAAAGTTAAAGATAAAAAAGATTGGGATGAGATAGTAGCTTTCTTTACAGAATATTTTGAAGAAGAATCCCTATTCGTTAGGTATCTTAGAAGGGTGGGAGATGATTACTTAATTATACTTTCCCCAAAAAGTGACTTTCAAGATTATTTTATAGTGGCATTTTCTAAAAAAAGTGGTAAGATAGATATAATAGATGATAATATAAAAGCTATCACAAAATTTATTATAGAGCATAAAGATTATCCGGCACAGATATTTCTTAAGGAAATAGCCGATGCAAAGCTAGTTAGAATTTCAGAAGATACTAAGTATGCGATTATGGATGAGCTAAAAATGCGTGGTATAATAAAAGCAGGGGATGATAAAGAAATAACATTTAGTTCTTATGATGGTATAAGGTATATCTACTTTATGCTTAGCGATGGTAGGGAGTTTGTTTTCAAGGTTGAGCAAACACGTTTTGGGACTTACCTAGCAACAGTCTATAATAAGGAAAAAGCGTTCAGAAATTGGGACGACATTAACCTTCTAATAACATTGGAAGAAAGTCCGCAAAGTGACAATTAAATAAAATTTATTAAATTATTGATTTATCCACAATTTTGTGGAAGGAAAAACTTGTTTCAAGCCCTATTTCAAGACTTGTGAACATAGTTATACACATTATCCACACTAATATTTGTGGATAAAAGAGATAATTTTGATAAATAATAAATAGTGTACAGTAACAAATGTTCTAGCGAAGTGGCTAGTTCACTTAGTAGAACAAAGTAACTAGAAAGGAGTTAGGTATGCGTTATCAAATTAGTGGAAAAGGTATTAGTATCAAAGATTCTGTAAAGGAGGCTATCGAAAGAAAGA
>PDWI01013987.1_pt1 | contig 12404 bp, 9 predicted proteins | sample 1430891 | NCBI WGS metagenome assembly PDWI01 (sample SAMN01162508, study PRJNA174530) | Oral metagenome, whole genome shotgun sequencing project. | biome: Marine environment; feature: Marine mammal; material: Swab sample of the gingival sulcus; isolation source: swab sample of gingival sulcus...
GTAAAAATAAACTATAGCTACGGCTATACTTAATTTTTACGCCTTATCTATCACAAAAATTCATCATTTTATTTTTTGAGTATTTTTAAAGCAGAACTGTTATAATTCTACATAAATAATGTGGGTTAAAGGAGTTACAAATCAAACTTTATACCTTGTGCCAGTGGTAATTTTGTGGTGTAATTAATGGTATTGGTTTGCCTTCTCATATAAATTTTCCAAGCATCGGAACCACTTTCACGGCCACCGCCGGTTTCTTTTTCACCGCCAAAAGCACCGCCTATTTCTGCACCGGAAGTACCTATATTTACATTAGCAATACCGCAATCAGAGGTAGATTGTTGGTCATAATGGCTGATGATAAACCTTGCATTACACCATTTTGAATAGCTATGGCGTTTTCTACATCGCCACTGTATTTAAGCAAATATAAAATAGGGGCAAAAGTCTCATGTTGTACAATTTCAAAATTGGGCTTGGCTTCCGCTATGGCTGGTTTTACATAGCATCCACTTTCATAACCCTCTCCTGTTAAAACTCCGCCTTCTACCACAATTTTTCCGCCTTCAGCCACTACTTTTTCCAGAGCTTTATTGTAATTTTTAACTGCATCTTTGTCGATAAGTGGCCCCACATGATATTTTTCGTCCAGTGGATTACCTATTTTTAGTTGTTTATAAGCATCTACAATAGCATTTTTTACCTTTTCATAAATACTTTCATGTATGATGAGCCTTCGGGTAGAGGTACAGCGTTGGCCACAAGTACCTACCGCACCAAATACGGCTCCAATTACAGTCATTTTTATATCAGCATCAGGAGTAATAATTATTGCATTGTTACCTCCCAATTCCAGTAAAGTTTTACCCAATCTGCCGGCTACTTTTTGAGCCACTATTTTTCCCATCCTTGTAGAACCTGTAGCAGAAATTAAAGGAATACGATTATCATTAGTCATAAATTCACCTACGGTGTAATCGCCGTTGACAAGACAAGAAATACCTTCAGGCAGATTATTTTCTTTTGCTACTTCAGCAAAAATATATTGGCAGGCCAAACCGCAAAGCGGAGCTTTTTCTGATGGTTTCCAAAGGCATACATCGCCACAAATCCAGGCTAATGCAGTGTTCCAACTCCAAACAGCCACGGGGAAGTTAAATGCAGAAATAATGCCTACAACACCCAGTGGGTGGTACTGTTCGTACATCCTGTGTCCCGGTCGTTCTGAATGCATGGTAAAACCGTGTAGTTGACGTGATAAACCTACGGCAAAATCGCAAATGTCTATCATTTCCTGTACTTCGCCCAGTCCTTCCTGAAAACTTTTTCCCATTTCATAAGAGACCAGTTTTCCAAGTGGTTCTTTATATACTCTCAATTTTTCTCCAAATTGTCTTACTATCTCGCCTCGTTGTGGAGCTGGCTTTAAACGCCATTGTTTAAAAGCGGAAGTTGCTTTTTCCATTACTTTTTTATAATCGGCTTTGGTGGTAGCGGTAACTTTGGCAATTAATTTTCCGTCTACCGGAGAGTAGGAACTTATATCATCTTGGGTTTCTCCAAAACTATGAAGGCCGGTGGAGGTGCCTTTGTTAACCGGTTTTATATCAAAAGTTTTTAATACTTTGTCTATACCAAAATCTGTTGCAACTGCTTCCATAATTATAAATTTATAATAGAGGGCCTAATGTACAAAATATTTCTGCTATTGCCATATATTATAATTCAAAAAAAGCCATGCAATTTGCATGGCTTTTCAACATATTTGGCAACCAACCAAATATAATTAACCAACTAAAACCTAAAATTTAAACCCGAATAAATACCAAAGTAATACGGTTTAAAACCACCTGAATTTTCGGAAAACGTATTAAACTGATACTTCATCATGGGTGATATGTTTATAAATATTTTTTTATTGAGGTTATAATCAAAATCTATTCCAAGGTTACCGCTAAAATTGACATTATTAAGATTATTGACTTCACCCACCTGTGAGCGTTGCCCAAAAGATGTTATAACCAATTCATTGTCATTTAGAAAATAGGTGCTAAAACCGCCTACTAAATTTATCCCAATCACTTTTTCTATCAAATTGTATTTAGCTTCCAAAGGAATTTCTATGTAGCCGTACTTTTGTTCCAGCTTGCCGAAAACGTCATAGGAAGTCCTAAATCCGTATGCATCTGAGGCAGTTTTTTGCAGTGTAGATACAAATGTTAAAGATGATTTACCGCTATTAGTTAAAATATTTATGTTTTCAGAACCCGATAAAGATGCTATAACCGGAGCCACATTTTTAGTGGTATAGCTTAGATCCACTGTATTAATACCAGATTGAATTGAAAATTTATCGCTAATTCTATAATTTATCTTCACGCCATAGGCCAAGGTATTATTGCCGGATTTTGCATTGTTCTTCAACGCTGGTGATATGGGTGAGCCATCAGACAAACTATTAAAATATATGGGGGCAATTACAGAACCTACAGTCCATTTTTTATTTTTATTACGGATAGTTTCGTTATTTTTATTTAACTGAGGTAATTCTTCTAATAAGTTTTTTTTCTGATGATTTTCTCGTTCACTTATTAGAACTTTATCAGTATTATTGATGTTTTGGTTAGGTATTGCATCGGTTTTAACTTTACGATTCACCTTTTGTTTTTTGATGTTTTCTAATCTGTTAAAAACTATTGCCGAGTCCGCGGAAACAGGGGTATTTTTAATGGTTTCCCTGTTTTGATTCACTGCATTATCTTTATTTACTAAGGCATCATTAGCCATGTTTTTATCATCAGTATTATTATTTACTTTAATATCATTGACAATATTTTTATCTTTCTTATTGTTGTTGCTTTGTGTAATTATTGATTTTTCATTATTTAATTTAAATTTTTTATCAGAATTATCATTTATTTTTTCTGATGAGGTATCGGTGTTATTGTTATTTTGCTCTGAGGTTTTATCAGTATCGGTGATGATGATGTCGTTTTTTTGGTTGGGGGTGTTGGTTTCATTTTCTGTGATTGATATACCCAAAAAGATTAATCCGGCAAGAACGGCTGCTGCTCCGGCAATTCTAAACCACAGCGGCAGTATCCTTTTTTTATTCTTTTTTTCCATGAGGCTTTTCTCAATGTCTTCCCACACTTTTGGGTCGGGTTGGGCTTCAAAATCTTTGAAACGCTCCTGAAAAAGCCGGTCTATATGTTTATTCTCCGTCATCTATCTTTAAATTTAAATAATCATATCTAAATCAATAATTCTTCGTATTTATTATTAATGGTCGTTGGCTGCCACATGCACAACTTGTACTCATCTTATTGGTATTATGGTTTTTATAATTACAAGGCTTCATTCTTTTTTTTTTGCTGATTTTGGTAGGCTTCTACTTTTCTTTTTAGTATAAGCCGGGCTCTAGATAAATTTGATTTGGATGTACCTTCGGAAATTTCCAGTAATTTTCCAATTTCTTTATGGGTATAGCCGTCCAATACGTATAAGTTAAAGACCATTCTATACCGGTTTGGCAATTCCTGAATAATTTTTAATAAATAGGTAAGCGAAATGTCATCAGTGTTAATTTCTACTTCTATCCGTTCCGGAATTTCTTCGCTTACAAGGTTGAGCACATCTTTTTTTCTATAGGTCTGCAAAGCAGTATTTATCATAATTCGTTTCATCCAGCCTTCAAAAGAACCTTTAAATTTAAAATGGCCTATTTTATTAAAAATGGTAATGAAACCATTGTGTAAATTATCTTGAGCTTCCTGGTAATTTTTTGAATATTTAAGGCACAGCCCAAAAAGTTTACCGGAATAAATCTGGTAAACTTCGGCTTGTGCTTTTTTTTCTTGATTTTTACATCTATTTATGAGCTTTTTTAAACTCATACATTGGTTTTAGTTGGGATTTACTACCGGTATCGTTACTTCTTCAAAAATATCTTCATTGTTACTATCTTTACCTTTCCAGAATTTAAACAAATAGTCTTCTCGTTGTGATACGGAAACGTTAAATTCGTGCTCTTTTTCTATTATTTGTTCCGTACAAGTAGCATCCAGATTTTTTAAGGCTTCTATGGCCACCACTCTGGCAGTGTCTTGTTGCTGATAATACAGCCTGTAAAAACTATGACAACCGTCTGGTAAATCATAGGTAACTTTTAAAGCATGGGTTTCTCCATAGTTAAAGAACTCCGGAACTTCATAAGACTTTACGGGCAACACTACCACCACTATGTTGTCATTATCAGAATCTAAGCTACAAGAGACTAAGGTTAAAGTTAGCAATACTACGGTTATAACTCTTTTCATCATATTTGTTTTTTTTAATATTTATTGATTTTTCATTATGTAGATGTTTAGTTTTAATTTGGTTGCGTAAAATTACCGTATTTTTGACAAAATTTTTTTATTCTGGAAGAAGCTCTCTTTAATATCAACACTTCTGCTGAATTTGAACAATTGGCTCTTGATATATTTAATTATCAATATGAAAATACTCCTGTTTACAGACAATTTTGTGATTTTTTACATATTGATTGCAAAAATGTTGCCCAAATAGAAGATATTCCTTTTTTACCCATAGAGTTTTTTAAATCCAAAAGAATATTAACTACTCATCACAGCCCGGATACGGTATTTATCAGTAGTGGAACTACAGGCCAAAAACCCAGTAAACACTACGTAAGCAGATTAGAGCTTTATGAAAAAAGTTTTATAAACGGGTTTACACATTTTTACGGAGATGTAAAAGATTATACCTTTTTGGCTCTGCTACCATCTTATCTTGAAAGAAGCGGCTCTTCTTTGGTATATATGGTAGATAAATTAAAAAACTTTAGCAATAATACCAATAGTGGGTTTTACCTTAACAATTTAGGCAAATTAAAAAGCACTTTGCAAAAACTGGATGATGCGGGAGAAAAAGTTTTGCTGATAGGGGTTTCTTTTGCCTTAATGGACTTAGTAGAAAAATATAGGTTTAACCTAAAAAATACCATTATCATGGAAACCGGTGGTATGAAGGGTAGGAGAAAAGAAATCATAAGGCCGGAACTGCACGATAAGTTAAAGCGGGGTTTTGGGGTAAAAACTATTCATTCTGAATACGGAATGACAGAGTTATTAAGTCAGGCATACTCAAAAAAAGAGGGTTATTTTTCTTGTCCGCCCTGGATGAAAGTTCTTATTAGAGACCCCCAAAATCCTATACAGTTTTTAGATAACGGTAAAACCGGCGGTATAAACGTAATAGATTTAGCCAATATCTACTCTTGTAGTTTTATTGCTACTCAGGACTTGGGTAAATTACATCATAACGATACGTTTGAAGTATTGGGAAGATTTGATCATTCAGATGTTAGAGGTTGCAGTTTGATGGTCTAGTGTTAAGTCAAGTGTACTTTTAACCTGATTTCGATTAATATTGTGACCACAGCTTTCTTTTCACTTAAAAACCTTTGAAATATCTTGATATTTCTTCATGCTTTTAAGTACAAATTATATGTAGCATTATATATTAGACTTGGTATCATTATGTTACATCCTTACTCCAGTTCTATCTCACCCTCCAAAGCATCTTCTATTTGTTTTTGAAGAAACAGTAGATGAGCCTTGATCATGCGTTCAGAAATTTTTGGGGTAATGTTGTTCAAATCGTCTTGCAGGCTAAGTAAATAACTCAAAGCCAATGCTCTTACATCTGTATTAGTAGTGAGGCCTTGGGTAAGGATGGCCATAAGCCCTAATGTTCCTTTTTTGGCCTTAGCCGGTTTATACAAAGCAATTAAATTTTTTAGATACGCTTTTTGAATATGCCTTTGATAAACGGAAGGTTTAAAATTTTTACCGAGCTCCAAATCTTTCCAAACCATTTGGTAAATATCATCTAAATATTCCACGGGAGTATAAACTCCGGTAGAGTCATTTTCTATATCTTTTATAACAATTTTAGGCTTGGCATCCAATTTTTCTTTGATTTCCGAAATGGTATCGGTTTTGTATCTTTCGGCTATAAAACATATTCTGCTTACCAAACTGGGTGCCACAAGGCTTCCCATTACACTTTCCATTGTTTTTACAATATCCTCCTTAGTTTGAGGGGATTTTATTCTGTTGAGAATATCCTTGTCTAAAAGCCAGGTAGGTTCTGTAAAAATATGCTCTTGTAAAAAATGTAAGGCTGCTTTTTGTTTTTTCTTTTCTACCATTTCGTAAATATCACCTTCTTCCCTTACGGACTTAGGAGTTACATATATACCACCTATATTATTTTTTACGTGCATAATGTATCGGGTATATTGGTTGATAATTGAGGTATATAGCAATTTTAATTTTTTATAATCGCCATCAGTATTGTCTTTAGACCAATAGAGTAAATTAGGTAAAATCCGTTGTAAATTTTTTATCCCGTATTCACTTGCCAGAACAGCATTGTCACCCAAATCTTCTGCTTGCGAACGTGGGTCATAATCTCTACCTTCTCCACCAAACCAAAGCCTTGGATTTGCGGCTACTCTGTCTTCAATCATTTTACTGAGCATGTCTTTTTCTTCCTCTAATGACATTTCTTGCGAAAATTTAGTATATCCCCATAGAATAGCCCATTTGTCATAATCTCCAATTCTAGGCAGTAGATTGTGAAGAATGAGAGAATCCTGAGGCTGGGCTACATAATTAAAACGGGCATAATCCATAATGGATGCGGTATGGCCGTATTTGTCCAGATAAGTATTGCTACGCAAACTGTCTACGGGAGTAGCATAGCTGGCACCCATATTATGCCTTAAGCCCAGAGTATGCCCTATTTCGTGCGAGGCAACAAAACGAATAAGCCAACCCATTAGCTCATCGTCCAGTTCCATTCTTCTGGCTCTGGGATCTACAGCCGCAGTTTGAATAAAATACCAACTTTGCAATAGGCTCATAAGATTATGATACCATCCTACGTGCGATTCTAATATTTCTCCACTTCTGGGGTCAACAATATTAGGGCCGTAAGCATTTTTAAAAGGAGAGGCAAAATACCGTATTACCGAATATCTTGCGTCTTCCAGACTCATGGCACTATCTTTTTCAGGCCATGGTTTTGCCGTAATGGCATTTTTAAAGCCCGCAGCTTCAAAAGCTTCATTCCAATCTTTTACTCCCCATATTAAATGTGGTAGCCATTTTTTTGGCGTTGCCGGGTCTATATAAAACACGATTGGTTTTTTGGGCTCTACCAACTGGCCTATTCGCCAGGCTTCTAAATCTTCGTCTTTTGGCTCTAAACGCCAGCGATGGATAAAGGCTTCTTGCTTTACCTCTTGTTGGTCATCATCATATTCAAGGTATCCACTGGCAAAATATCCTACTCTTGGGTCGTATAATCTGGGCCGCATAGGCTTTTTGGGCAAGAGAACAAAGGAATTGTTAATCTCCAGAGTAACCATTCCTGATAGTACTGCGGCCGGCAATTCTCTGTAAATACTTTCTGAACCTACTTTGGCTTTATATGTTTTTACAGTTTTTATTTCTGTGTTAATGGGATAGGTATTAATTTCTTTTATAAAAGATTTGTTTCTGTCTAAGGAAATGAGTTTGTGCCTGTTTTTCTGTATTTTATTAAGGGTTAACAGATAATTATCACTGTTTAAAAATTCTGTAACTTCAAAGACAAATGCTCCGGTTGTTTCATGAGTGGCATTTATTTCAAAAGCTTCTGCTATAGGGGCTAAGTTAGAATTTTCTACTGCCCTTGCTATGGCATCGCCCTCCCTTGCCTTGGTAATAGAGGTTTTTACCCGTAATAAAATTTTATCGTTTGGAGCCTTTTCAAAAAACACTACTCGTTTTCCAATTTCTTCACCACCGTAATAGCCACCCATCTCGGGAGTTCTAATAAACCGGGATACTACTAATATTTCCCTGCCCAAAAGCTTCTTGGGTAGTTCAAAATAGTATTTGTTCTCTACTCGGTGTATTTTTATTAAACCGTTTTTTGTTATAGCATCTTTGGTAATAATTTTTCTGTAAGGTTCTATTTTTACTACCGTATCTATTTGAACAATTTGGTTTTTGTTCAAATGAATTTTTGGACTGAAAATCCCGCAGGAAACCATTACTAAGGAAAGAATAACAGAGAGAACAAAATATCTTGCCAATTTCATAATGTGATGATAGTGAATTAAAAAAAATTAAAATTTCTTAAGCTGAATTATTTATCTGGAGTTAAACCAATTTGTTTTAATGATATTCCGTTACTTAAAATTAAGTTTGTTTTTTGTGAACAGCTTATACCAACTCTAATATATAATGCTACATATAATTGGATAAATTCTCACTTCTACTGCGTTAAAAATACTCGCCATAGCTAAGGCTATATCTGCGTTTTTTGCCTTGTATAAGTGAAAATTCACACCCAAATCCAATTAGACTTGGTATTAGATTAGACTCTATTCTCTTTGCTGATAACTGTGTTGTATGCCGCAAAAACATACGCTTTGTTCTCAGACAAAATAATGGCATCAATAATCCTATAAATTAAAAAAAGAAATCTAAAGCAATTTTTAATTTTTTAAATAAAATTCAATCCCGTCCTAATTATTTTTATAAAGCTGCCGTAATTCGTCTATTTTAGTGGCATCGATAAGGTTTTTACTGTTAAGGGGATTATATTTTTTTAGATAAGTCTGGATTTTTTTTTTAAAAATACTCAAAAGATAAAATTCATCATTTTATTGAGTAATTTTGAGGTGGAAATGGTATTAGGACATTATTAATGAAAATTAAATAAATAACAAAAAAGCCCGATGGCTGACCATCGGACTTTGAATAGATTTTTTGTAAATATTGTTGTTTTACTCTACAATAAATTTACCGTTCATCATGCTGTAATGTCCGGGAAAACTACAAATAAAATCATAAGTTCCGGCAGCCGGTGCATCAAAGGTGATACTGGTTTCTTCACCTCCGCCCAATAATTTGGTATGAACTACAATTGCATCAGTATCAGCAGGAATGTAGTCGTTGTCTTTTGCTGCTATAGCTTTTTCTGCAAAGGCAGGAATATCTGTTCCGGGTTTTAATAATACCCAGTTGTGGCCCATTACAGATTTATCCATTTCACCTACGTGTTTTAAAACTAAAGTAACCTTTTGGCCAGCTTTTACTTTAAATTCAGATTTATTGAATTTCATTTGGTCATCACCTTCAATTTCCAAAGTTACAGCATCGGCATTTTCATTAGTGGTAGCAGTGTTTTCTGTTTTAGTTTCCACAGTTTCTTCTGTAGCTGCAGGTTCTGTATCTTTTTCCTCTTTTTTGTCAGATTTACAGCTCATTATAAAAAGAGCAGAAAGCATTAGTAATAGTGTTATTTTTTTCATTTTTTGTGTGTTTAAAAATTTGGAGGCTAATGTACAAAAAATTTTAACTAAAAAATAAATTAAAAGAAATTTATTATTGTAAGACCATTTAGAAGGTACATCCGCCAAACCCCAATTGCGTTACACATTTGTACAAAAGAGATAAAAGGAGGGCAAATAAAAGGTAGATGTTTTTCGTTTAGAAAATTAAAAAATTCCTGTTCTCTTTTACTCCGGTTTTTGATAAACTCTGACATAATCAACTATCATCCGTTGGGGAAAAATGCTATTGTCTATACCTTTTTGGCCTCCCCAGCTACCACCAACAGCTACGTTTAATATAAGATAAAATTTGTGGTCAAAAGGCCATTCGGCAGTAGTTTTATGCTCATTTTCTATATGGTTATAGACTACTCCGTCTAACATAAAGTCTATTTTTTCGGGTGTCCATTCAATGGCAAAAACATGAAATTCATCATTAGGATTTTCTATAAAAACAGATTTGCCTTTTTGAGTACCAATTATATGGTTGTACGCCTTAGTATGTATGGTGCCGTGAATGGTGTCATTATCATATCCCACATGTTCCATAATATCTATTTCACCACTTTCCGGCCAACCTATTTCTTTTATGTTTTCACTTAACATCCATATAGCCGACCACATGCCACGTCCCTTTGGCAATTTGGCTCTAACTTCAATATAACCGTACTTCCACCCCGCAAGGCCTTCGGTTTTGAGTCGTGCAGAAGTATATTGAGCAGTATCAATTTTTGCTTTGTATTCTTGCCAGGTATTTAATAGTTCATTGTTTTTAAAATTATCATTGGCAATTTTTTCTTTATGAGCTTCAATGATTAAATTTCCATCTTTTACCCTTGCATTTTTGAGGCTGTCTGTATAATACTGTTCTTCCTGATTGGCTATAAAACCGTAATCATATGTCCATTTCTTAGGATTGGGTTTTCCGTTGTAATTAAATTCATCGCTCCAGACCAATTCGTAGCTTTTATTAGTTAAATGATTATTGGCCAATTCAAACAGTAATTCAGGTTCATTAGTAGTTATAAAATCAAATTCCTGATTGAGTAAATTGATTAAATCTTTTTTGTTATTTACAGTCCAGGCATTTAAAGTTAAACCCAATTCTCTGGCTTCTGTAACCCAGGCGGGATTCTCATTAAATACTGAAAAATGATAGTCCAATCCGGCAATACCGTCTGCTTTGAGTTCTGCAGGTGATTTTTCCCCGGTAAGGTATTGGGTATGCAATTTAGGATTGATGTTAAGAAGGCTTAAGAGGATATTATAATCAAAACTAATATAAGAAGAGATATAATCTTCGGCATTAAGTTCCTTAACTAAATTCAACGTTTTTGCGGCAATTGCTGCTCCACGTTCTTTTGAGGAAGCAGGTTTTAGTTCACAAACCAAACCGGTGGAGGTGTTATTTTCCATCCCAGCTTGAATATACGCTTTTAATGTGGGTAAATCTTCGCCATTTGAAAGTTTGTTTTTGTTCAAAGTTTTATAATTATTATCCTCAATGGCTAAACCAAAATAATCCGAATCATGATTTACCACCAATATGCTGTCAGCTGTCATCCTTACATCAAATTCTGAACCGGTACATCCCAATGCTATGGCGTGCCTTAAAGAAGCAATCGAATTTTCGGGTAGATTTTTAGTCTTCCAAGCTCCGCGATGGGCTACAACCACATTGTTTGCGTATGTAATCTCCTCTTTCATTTCTTGATTATTACAAGCACTTAAACCGGTAATAACCAATATAATAATAGATAAATAATACATAGCTTCGGTTTTTAAATTATTTTCATTAATCGTTTGTAAAGTTTTTTGCATGCCTAAAAGTTTCAAGGTTGTTAATTCTTTAGTGCCGATTTCATTTTTTTTAAATATATACAACTCCAGACACGGTTTTTTACCATTATGCTATCTGTTTTTTGGTTGTATTTTATCACATTTTTGTTAGACTTACAAAAAGCGATTAAGAAATGGCCATCATCAACCCTGCCGCCAAAATAGCCCCTGCAATAGGGCCAAATACAGGTATCCAGGCGTACCACCAGTTGTTAGATGCTTTGTTTTTTATGGGTATTAAAGCATGTATAATTCTGGGCCCGAGATCTCTGGCCGGATTAATGGCGTAGCCTGTGGTACCACCAAGCGATAGGCCAATAGACCAAACTAACAAGGCTACCGGTAATGCTCCAAGTGAACCTAAGCCAATAATAGTCTCGGGCTCTGTAAGTGTAGCATCCGTAAAATATAATATGGTAAAAATAAGTACAAATGTGCCTATGGTTTCGCTAAAAAAATTGGCACCGGTACTTCTTATGGCCGGAGCAGTGCAAAATACGGCTCGTTTGGTATCTGCATCTTCTGTAATTAAAAAATGATGGCGGTATAAAATCCAAGTTAATAATGCACCCAACATAGCACCCAACATTTGAGCCAAAATATACATAGGTACTTCTGCCCAAGGAAATCTTCCCGCCGCTGCCAGCCCTATACTTACAGCAGGATTGATATGTGCTCCACTATATGGGCCGGCCACTACTACTGCAACATATACGGCCAAAGCCCAGCCGGTAGTAATGAGTATCCAGCCACCGCTGTTTCCATAAGTTTTATTGAGGGCTATATTGGCCACTACACCACATCCCAACAATATAAGAATTGTAGTGCCTACTATTTCTGCTATAAAAGGTGTCATATTTTTTTAGTTTTAGGTTGATTTTTTAAAAATGGGCCACGGCAGAAATTGCTTTGTGCCATCCTTTAATTAACTTTTTCATTTCAGATTGGTCTGATGTCGGTTGAAATGCTTTATCTACTTGCCAAATGTCTTTAATTGTATCGGTACTTTCCCAATATCCAATTGCCAAGCCGGCCAGAAAAGCGGCACCCATGGCTGTGGTTTCTACTACTTTGGGTCTTACGGTAGTAGCATTGAGCACATCGGCTTGGAACTGCATCAATAAATTATTTACCGTAGCCCCACCATCTACCCGAAGTTCTTTGATTT